>ERZ1026882.10-NODE-10-length-221169-cov-18.602074_pt1 | contig 221169 bp, 177 predicted proteins | sample MGYA00380171_ERZ1026882 | MGnify/ENA primary metagenome ERZ1026882 (study PRJEB33269, sample SAMEA4719807) | human gut metagenome | biome: human-associated habitat; feature: organic feature; material: feces | place: Cameroon | collected 2013-10 ...
TTGGCAGGAGGCTTTGCCGGAGTAAAGATTTATCGTAACAGCAAAAAGGAGGAGGAATAGTATCATGAAAAGATTATTTTTAGCAACAATCTTATCTACCCTTGTCATATTGTCCGGCGGAAAGGCTATGGCACAATTTGCAGAAGGTAGCGGAACACAAAACGACCCATACTTGATTGCAACTGCCGAGCAGTTCAACAAAATGGGAGGAGACCAAGACGGCAACACAACGCAAGACAAGTATTATAAGCAGACTGCCAACCTGACATTCGGAGGGCAGAACGCCTTCAAAGCCATAGAGTTCTCCGGACACTATGACGGAGGTGGTCATTGGATCACTGCCGATGGAAGGCAAAACACGGCTTTGTTCGGAACACTGTCAGGAAAAGTGAAGAATGTAACGCTTTTCGGCATAGATGTACAAACCGATAAATCCTCCGGCATATTGGCAGTATCGATAGGAGGCGGAAGACTCGACACAATATCCGTATTTGCCTCCTCTCTCTCAGTATCGGCAAACGCTTCCGTCCTGTTTGCAGGTATCCTGGCTTCGTCCTCATTGGCTTCCACCGTCTTTTGCTGCGGTGTCGATAACTGCTCCATCTCTTTCAATCCCGGCACTTGGGCAGGCGATGTGGGAGGCTTGGTTGGTATAAGCCATGGCGGTTGTACATTCGAGTACTCCTCATTCAGCGGCAAGATAGACCTCTACGGCAGCAACTCAAATCGTTACGCTTCCGGTCTGATAGGCAGAGCAGACGGTTCATCGGTTAAGGCTTGCATGGTGAGCGACGGCTATGTGAACGTGGCAGAGAATACTGATACAGGAAATATCAACGCCAACATCTGCGGCTTGGTTTATTCCGCAGGAAATCCGCATACCGCAATCAGGAACTCAGCCGTCGAAACCAACTTCGGACTGAACTTTATGGGAAATTCGCATTTGAATAATCCGAACGTGTATGGGATTTCCAACAGCACAGACACATCGAAATGTGCAACGATATTCTCCGATGTAACCCCCGAGAATATTACTCAAACGGCAGTTTATCTGAATGATGGCTTGACCCCGCCTGCCTTCAGGGTAAGCAACGGACAAATCGTCCACGCAACCACACCTGAGATGAACTTCACTAACGGCAGGTACGAAAGCATAGTAAGCGGTCGCTTCGATCGTGCAAACACATGGGTCTGTACGGGCGATGCCACACCTCCCGAATACATAATAAATCAATATCACAAGGTAAGCATAGAGCAGGGTGTTACCTTACCGGCGAATATAAATATAAGGGTGAAACATGCCGGCAGTCTTATCAACAAAACGAACAATGCTGTTACGGCAAGCATGGAAGGTTTGCTGTCTCACGGCTGGCGTTTGATTGGTTTTCCGGTTAAAGGCAAAAGCGCTATAGCTCCTCTTGCAGCACCTGACGCTCCTGATATATGGGCATTGGCATTCGACTATACCAACAACAAATGGAACGAGAACAACTTCCTCCATTACAATGATGACCAAAAGGACTCAATAGAAGCAGGAAATGGCATAATGGCTTTCTGTAATGCCAACTATACCCCAATCACAACGGGGCTGACCGTGAACGACAATCTTATAGTAAGAAATCACGTTACCGGCACTGATAACGACGGCAGATGGATGGCATTGGCGAACCCATATCCTGCCACAATAACCACCGCTGACATCAAAGCTCAAACACAGGGACAGACTATCTATGTCTATGCACTTGGCACTTGGCACTATAAAAATATAGACATACTTCATAGCGGAACAGGCTTTATGGTTAATATGCCGGAGGGACAAGACTTCATAGTGTTCAGAAAGAATATGATCGACGGCTACGGCACAACAACAGGAACGAAAAGCACCCCTGCCGAAAGAGAGTTTTTGACTGTTTCTGTTTCTACCAATGGTTACAAAGTTCCGGTGATGTTTGCAAAGAATGAAGCTGCAAGAGAGGATTACGACATCTTCGACGCCAACAAATTATTCGGCGACGGCAGCTTGGCAGAGCCTTATTTGCTTTGCAACGGTATCAATCTTTGCAAAGAAGAAGTGAACAGCCTGCCTTACACTGCAACAATGAACATTAAGTCAGGCGAAGCACGAAGCGTTGAAATCATAGCAGAGAACATACCCGAAGGATACAGCCTTGTTCTGCTTGACGGCGAAGAAGAGATAGCGATGAACCAAGGCGACATTTATACAGTGAATATCGCAAGCGGCGAGAATGCAGATCGTTTCAAATTGAAGATAGGCGAGAAGAACGTATCCATCACCGAAGTTGAAGCATTGGAAGAGCTGAGCATAAGGAACAACAACCGCAACATCATCATCGAAGGCGGCAAGAACGTAAAGGCGGAAGTATATAACACCTTGGGACAAAAAGTCTATGAGACCACCGCAAGGAACTTCAACATCGAAGGCGTAGCGGCAGGAGCATATGTGATAAAAGTACAGAGCGGCAAAGCCGTACAATCGCAAAAGGTGATTATCCGATAGATTTTTTCATGATTTAAGTATATATTATTTATGTGAGCCTCGCAGGTGAGAACCTCCGAGGCTTTTTTATGCCCTTTCGCTCCGTTTTAATCGTCGCAGAACCTGATGGGAAAATGCTTGAAGTTGAGCCTATTGTCTGCAAGCTTGATGGGAAGGTGAGAAAATTGACACTTTTAGGGTGAAAAAGTGTCAATTTTGCAGTCAAAAAGTGTCAATTTTCTACTATAAAAGTGTCAATTTTCCAAATCGAAACTGACACTTTTTTCAAGTTTCCATCAAGTCCGGCAACGCCGACAGCAGGTTTTGAAACGATAAGCTGCCGTTTCCGCCACTTAAAAAGCAAAACAAACAAGATTTCGTGGCTGTTTATCCGATTACCGATGCTCCGGCATGCAACAAAGTGTCGAGCAAGCATGCCTGTTCTTTTGCAGATTATTCTTACCTTTGTGGTTTCAAAGGAATTTGCGATGAGACTATATACAGAGGATATTGTCAAGAAATACAGGAAAAGGACTGTTGTAAAGGGTGTTTCCATTGAGGTGAGTCAGGGGGAGATTGTAGGCTTGTTGGGACCTAACGGTGCGGGAAAGACAACGACGTTTTATATGATGACGGGCTTGATTCGTCCTTATGCGGGTAAGGTTTTTCTTGATGAGACGGATATAACGTCTATGCCTATGTATAAGCGTTCGCAACTCGGCGTAGGCTATTTGGCGCAGGAGGCTTCGGTGTTCAGAAATATGTCTGTGGAGGATAATATAATGGCTATTTTGGAGTTCCGAAAAATGAATGCTTTCGAGAGAATGGCAAAGATGGAGTCGCTTTTGCAGGAGTTCAGTTTGGTGCATATCCGCAAGAATAAGGGCAATCAGCTTTCGGGGGGCGAGAGACGCAGATGCGAGATTGCAAGGGCTTTGGCTGCAGACCCGAAGTTTATTCTTTTAGATGAGCCTTTTGCAGGGGTCGATCCTATTGCAGTACAGGATATTCAGCATATTGTTCGGGAGTTGAAAGACAGAAATATCGGTGTGCTGATAACCGATCATAATGTGCATGAAACTCTTTCCATAACGGATAGGGCTTATTTGTTGATTGAGGGTAATGTCTTCAAACACGGCACTCCGCATGAGCTGGCGGAAGATGAGGAGGTGAGACGGAAGTACTTGGGTAATGATTTTGAATTAAGGTAGGGCTTATGTTGCTGATTTATGCCGGCAAGATGACAAACCGTTTGGGTTATACGTTGAATTTGATATTCGACGAGATGATGGGCATAGAGTATTCCATAACTACGGACAGGGAATATTTTATGGCTTATGAGGGTGCCAAGTTTTCGTATTGCAGAGAGAATTTGGGCAATGAGGTGTTTTTGAGGTGTACAGATGTCTTGTTCCAAACGACGATAGAAGTTTTGGATTTGGATTATTTTGAGCAAGACGAACTGCCTTATATATTCAGGACTTATTCGCAGACTTCGGTTTGCAATTATGATGTTTTGGCTTCTGTGTTTTATTTCGTCTCCCGATATGAGGAATATCTGCCTTTCATCAAGGACGAACATTCCCGTTTCTGTGCCGAGGATAGTTTGGCTTATAAGAAAGGCTTCTTGCAAAAGCCGGTGGTGAATATATGGGTGGAGGAGTTGAAGAAGGAAATTTTATCGGCGTATCCCGATTTGCCACATAAGGCAAACTGCTTTTCTTTCTTGAATACGATAGATGTGGATTCGGCTTATTCTTATATAGGTAAGGGTTTTTTCAGAACATCAGGTGGTTTGTGCAAAGACTTTCTGAGGGGTAATTTCGCCTTGTGCAACAGGCGTATAGGGGTATTGATGGGCAAGGCTGCAGATCCTTATGATACGTTTGACTATATTATTTACACGATAAAGAAGTATAAAGTGAGGACGGTATTCTTTGTGTTGTTCGGTTACTACGGGCAGTTCAACAAGAATATAAGTCCGTATAATCGCAGATTTCAAGGATTGGTCAAGTCTTTGTGCGATTATGCCAAGGTCGGAATACACCCTTCGTATGAATGTTTGGAAGAGCCGGAACAGATTAACGAGCAGGTGAGAATGCTGAAATCGATTCTGCATAAACCGATACATCGCAGCAGATTCCATTATTTGAGGTTTCGTTTGCCTGAATCGTATAGAAATCTGATTGATAACAATATTGAAAAGGATTTCTCAATGGGTTATTCCGATGAGATCGGGTTCCGTGCCGGCATTTGCAACAGTTTCAATTTTTATGATTTGGCTCTGGATTTTGAAACTAAATTGAGAATTTACCCGTTTGCTTGTATGGACGTGGCTCTCAAAAACGGCTTGAAGCTCCGGCCTAAGGAGGCATTTGATAAAATAAGGGAGCTTGTCGAAGAGGTGAGAAAGGTTAATGGTAAGTTTATAAGTATATGGCATAATGAAAGTTTATCGGACGAAATGGAATGGAAGTCATGGAGAGAAGTTTATGAGAAGACTTTGGAACTTGTTTCGTCAAACGGCTGTATAAACTGACATATATATTATTGTATAGATATGATTGTATTGACTGGTGCTGCCGGTTTTATCGGCAGTTGTATGCTTGGAAAATTGAATGCGGAGGGTCGCAAGGACGTTATCATCGTTGATGACTTCTCAAAAAAAGAGAAAGCGGAGAATTATTCTGCTTTGAAATATGCAGAAAAAATAGACAGAAGGGTGTTCTTGAATTGGTTTGAGAAGAACGCTGAGGCTGTGGAGTGTGTATATCATTTGGGAGCAAGGACAGATACTACGGAATTTGATTGGAAGGTTTTTGTCAATCTGAATCTTGAATATACCAAGAGTATTTGGCGTATCTGTGCGGAGAACAGTATTGCGATGGTGTATGCTTCTTCGGCGGCTACGTACGGCGGCGGTGAATTGGGATATGATGACGACTTGGCTTTAATTCCCGACTTAAAGCCGTTAAATCCTTATGGAAGATCGAAGCAGGAGTTTGATGTTTGGGCTTTGAAGCAGGAAAAGATGCCTCCTTTCTGGGCAGGTTTCAAATTCTTCAATGTCTATGGCCCGAATGAGTATCACAAGGGCAGAATGGCTTCTGTTATATTGCATTCTTTCGAGCAAATCAACGAATGCGGAAAGGTAAAGTTGTTCCGTTCCCATAGGGAAGATTATAAGGACGGTTGGCAGATGAGGGACTTTGTGTATGTGAAAGATGTGGTCGATGTGCTTTACTATATGATGACTAACAAACCCAAGTCCGACATTTACAACCTCGGCAGCGGAAAGGCAAGGAGTTTCCACGACTTGGCAGCTGCTACTTTTGCGGCTATGAATAAAGCTGTCAAGATAGAGTATATAGACATTCCGCTTGATATAAGGGATAAGTACCAATACTTCACGGAGGCTAAGATGGAGAAGTTGAGAATGGCAGGATACAAAAAGGAGTTTCATTCTTTGGAAGAGGGTGTAAGGGATTATGTACAGAATTATTTGATGGGACATTCTTATTTCGCAGGCTTATGAATTACAAAGCAAAGTTACATGATATAAAAGCTTTCGTTTTTGACTATGACGGAGTAATAAGCGATGGCAATATTTGGTCGGCTGATGATAAAATCATAGTCAGAAGCGGTAATGTCAAGGACGGGTATGCCATTCAGTATGCTTTGAGGAAAGGTTATACGGTGGCAGTCTTGTCAGGTGGAAATGGCACGAGCATACAGGCAAGAATGAAGATGTTGGGGGTGGAGGACGTGTATTTGGGTTCTCATCGCAAGATGGAAATATTCGAGAATTTCTTGAAAGAGAAATCTTTGAAAGCGGAGCAAGTGCTGTATGTGGGAGATGATATTCCTGATTATGACGTAATGAAAGTTGTCGGCGTAGCAGCTTGTCCCGCTGATGCAGCAGAAGAAATAAAAGCGGTTGCCGATTATATTTCTCGCAGAACAGGCGGACACGGTTGTGTCAGAGATGTGATAGAACAGGTTCTGCGATTGCAGGGGCAATGGTTTCACGAAGATGCCAAAGCGTGGTAAGGTTATTTTCGATTTATGTTTTGTTGTGCTTGCTAAGTGCAGGTCTCCTTTCCCAGAATGTGAAAGGATTTGACAACTATGCCACCTACTACCATAATAAGTTTGAGAACAGGAAGACTTCTTCGGGTGAGATTTTTTCCCAAAAGAAATATACTGCTGCTCATCGTACCCTGCCTCTGAATACCTTGGTGAGAGTTACTCATTTGACTAACGGAAGGTCGGTCTTGTTGAGGATAAATGACAGATGTCCGCGTTCCGGGGTTATTGATTTGTCATACTTGGCTGCCCAAAGAATTTTACTGCATAAAACAGGAACTGCAAAAGTCAAAGTGGAGGTTTTGGGAAACGAGTATATGGAATTATGGGAAAAACAGGACGAATTATTTGAAATGTTCGATAGAGCGGAGTTTAACGACAGTGTAAGGAACAGATACCTCGATTCTGTGATTTTTGCAAAAGGCAATAAGTATGAACAGACGTTCTTGTTCACATATTACGTCAGGTTAGCAACGGCAGGCAATCAAAACGAAGTGCGAATGATAATACATCAGTTGCCTGCGGAATATCAGAAGTTATCAAAGGCGGTAAAAGTGTATAACGAGAGCTTCTACTATATAAATATAGGTCCGTTCATCTCAAAAAAAGCAGCCGAAGAAGCGGTAGAAGAGTTGAAAAAGCGGTATCCTTTGGCTCATCTGATTAAAAAGAAAGATGATTAAATCACCATTTAACATATTGGCAATCAAAGGAAAGAACGATAAAAGAAGAAAAAAGAGAAAGAAAAATGCGGACAGAGGTTTCTTTTTTATACAGAATTTAGTTACCTTTGCACGACTACTTTCTATGGTAGCTTGTTATGCTGTAATAATGGGGAGTACAAAAATTGAAATGCATGAATCTACTATTACAATTTATGTATAGGCAGTTCGATATATCAGAGAAGAGACGTTCATGGGTAACAGTCTTGGTCGTATGCTTTGCATGCTGCGGCGTTTTGCAGGCTCAACAAGAACCTCAATTCTCTCAATATATGTTTAACAGACTATCCTATAATCCGGGATATGCCGGAAGCAATGGTGCTATATGTTTTACCGGCTTTTACAGAAATCAATGGATGGGCTTGAATCTGACCGATGCACGAGGAGAAAAAACAGGGGCTTCCGGCGGAGAGACAATGAATTTGTCCTTCGATATGCCTGTAAGATTCCTGCATGGAGGTATTGGAGCAACTGTAATTTCCGACAAAATAGGTTTTTGGAACAATTTGCATGCCAAGATAGATTATGCTTTCAGAATTCAATTTCCAAGGGGTAATCTTGCGATAGGTATTGAAGCACAATTATTCAATTCGAGTTTGGATATGTCCAAGTTGATAGGAGCCGATCAATTCACGGAAGATGACCAAATAAGATCGTCCAACGACCCCGTTTTGTCAGACCCGACAAAACAAGAGGACTTTCTATTTGACTTGGGTGCCGGCATTTATTATCAAATACCGGGACAGTTGTATATAGGTTTGTCTTCTTCCAAACTCATGCAAACCGCAAGTACAAAGTTAAAATGGGATAACAGAAGATTCTATTATATCCTTGCAGGCTATGAATGGACAGTGCCTGCATATCCTTCATTGAGGGTATTGCCCTCGGCTTTATTGAAAACAGATTTTTCCTCAAAATCAGCCTATCAGTTGGATGCTTCTGCTTTGTTGGAATGGGAGCATAGGTTTTGGGGAGGTATCACATACAGAGTGCAGGACGCAATAATAATATTGGGAGGCATTGCTTTCGGAGATTTCAAGGTGGGAGTTTCATACGATATTCCTACATCGAGAATTTCTACACAATCAGCAGGCTCTTTGGAACTTTTCGCAAGATTCTGTTTCAAGATAGAGAACCCGCCTAAACCTCCTACGATATATAGAAATACAAGAAGAATGTAAGGCTCTTTTGAAACCTTAAAAGGAGAATGAGCGTAAAACGACAATAGAAAACGTAGTAAGAATTTGAAAAAATATTGGACGCCATGAGACGTGTAGTTTTGTTAATTTCGGCAGCCTTACTCGCATTTGGTTGCAGCAGTTCTGACAAAGGCGAGTTGATAGGAGTACAGGACAGACCTAACTTTTTGGATATGCAACCTTATGGAATGGTTGATATTCCGCAAGGAAGTTTCCTTATGGGTGCAGCCGATGAAGATGCTTATAAATTGTATGACCATCAACCAAAAACAGTACAAGTTCAATCTTTTTGGATGGACGAAACTGAGATAACCAACAATGAGTATCGTCAATTTGTATATTGGGTGAGAGACTCTTTGGCTTATCGTTTATTGGGAGAAGTAAGTCCCGAGACTTATTTGATAGAAGCAGACCAATGGGGTGAAGAATATGAAACTCCTATGATTAACTGGAAAGCAAAAATCGATTGGTCAATGAAGAATGCCGATGAAAGGGAGGCTTTGTCTGAATTATTCGTTCCTACCGATGAAAGGTTCTACAACAAAATGCAGGTAGATGCAAGAAAGTTGAACTTTGAATACTACTGGATGGATTTAAGAGCTGCAAGCAGGAAAGACTTCAACTCTTCAACACAAGTTGCAGAAGAGTACAGAGGTTCCTCATTTGCTTCAAGACCGAACAGCTTAAAAAACAGAGATAAGTTCTTCAAAAAAGAAGTGATAAACGTATATCCTGATACATTGTGCTGGATACATGACTATGCTTACTCTTACAATGACGCAGCAACTCGTTCATATTTCAGCCACCCTCGCTATGATAACTACCCTGTTGTAGGTGTATCTTATCGTCAGGCAAAAGCATTCTCGGTATGGAGAACGTTGATGATGAATAATTATCTATCCAAACAAGATTATGCAAGAATGGAAGACTTCCGTTTACCGACCGAAGCAGAATGGGAATATGCTGCAAGAGGCGGTGTTGACGGAGCTCCTTATCCTTGGGGCGGTCCTTATGTTCGCAACGGTAACGGTTGCTTCATTGCAAACTACAAACCTTTGAGAGGAAACTATGGCGATGACGGCGGAGTAACTCCTATTTTGGTTGCACACTACGCACCGAACGGCTTCGGATTGTATGATATGGCAGGAAACGTAGCAGAGTGGTGTGAAGACGCATACAATGAATCCGCATACAATTACGCTCATGACTTGAATCAAGTCAACATTTACAATGCAGCGGAAGACGATACTCCTCAGATGAAGAGAAAAACCGTCAGAGGCGGTTCTTGGAAAGATCAGAAATATTTCATTCAAACAGCAACTCGTTCCTATGAATACCAAGACTCCGGAAAGAGTTACATAGGCTTCCGTTGCGTTCAATCTTACTTAGGCAGAGTAAGAGGTGATAATCCTAAGACATCTTCCAATGTATATAGAAACAATTAGTCAAGCAAAAAGGCATTAAACAATTAAACTATTTATTTGATATGGGTTTTATAGATAATTTCGTAAGAAGTAAGTTTTACAAGGAGTTAACCGCTAAGTTGTACGGTATAGGTGCGTCAGTGGTTATTGTGGGAGCATTGTTCAAAATAAACCACTGGCCGGGTGGTACTACCATGTTGATTATAGGTATGGGTATTGAGGCAGTGATATTCTTCGTATCAGCGTTTGAACCTTTGCACGTAACGTATGATTGGAGTTTGGTTTTCCCTGAATTGGCAGGAATGGACGATATACATGCGGGAGACAAAAAGAAAGATAAGAAAAAAGATAAAGAGGCAGCTATTTCACAAACAAATAATGCGGGCGGACAAGGAGGATACTCCGGAACACAGGATTTGGATAAGATGCTGTCCGATGCCAAAATCGGACCTGAACTTATTGAAAGCCTTGGAAAAGGATTGAAGAACCTTTCCGATACTACATCGCAGTTGAACGATGTTGCCGGAGCAGCAGTTGCTTCGGAGAAGTTCACACAAAATTTAAGCTCGGCTGCTACTGCAGCAGGAGATCTCTCTGTTGCCTATAAGAAAACAGCAGAAAATCTCAACAAAGATCTATTGGTTTCAGGAGAATACTTGTCATCTGTTCAAGAAGCGACATCAGCCGTATCCACATTGGCAAACATTTATAAAGAAACAGCCAATACTCTATCCGCAGGCGATGCTTCTTACTTGGATGAATTGAAAAAAATGGCATCAAGCCTTTCTTCTATCAATGCTTTGTATGAAATGCAAATTCAAAATTCTTCTTCTCAATTGGAAGCAAGCAAAACCGTACAAGAAAGAATCGACAATTTGGTTGTCAACTTTGCGGATACGGCAGAGAACGTTTTGAAATACAAAGAACAAGTTAATGCATTGTCCAAGAAAGTAGGAGCATTAAACGATATTTACGGCAACATGCTTGCAGCAATGCAAACAAAGGCGTAACCTATAATTGAAAGGAGAATTAAAAAGACGATAGACTATGGGTGCTACGAATTGTCCCGAAACGCCGCGGCAGCGAATGATTTCAATGATGTACTTGGTTTATACGGCAATGTTGGCGTTGAACGTATCAGCTGAGATATTGCAGGCGTTTGTTACAGTCGGCGACAGCATGGAGGTAACAAACAAACTGCTCTTGGGGAAGGCTGAAAGTACATATATAATGTTTGAAAACTCATATAAGCAAGACCCCGGCAAAGTAGGTGAAAACTGGGCAAAAGCTCAAGAGGTAAGAGCAAAGACAAAAGAAATAATCAACTATATCGACAACATAAAATACGAACTTTTCGTGGCTGTGGAAGGTACGCCGGGAGGAGTTAAAGAAGCAAAGAAACTTTTAGATGCAAAAGGTTTTGATGCAGTGGTAAAGAAAGATGAGTATTCAACACCTACAAATTATTTTCTCGAAGGAAGTGAAGACGGTTCAAAAGGAAAAGCCATCGAACTCCGAAAGAAAATAGAGACTTACCAAAAAGACATGTTGACATACGCCAGCGGTTCTTTCAAAAATGCATTGAAAAACATGCAAATAAAGACAGAAGGTTCTTTCAAAAATGCCTCAGGTCAAACTTTGAACTGGCAGATGTACAACTTCTTCCATACAATCACTTTGGCAGATATGGTGCTTTTGAACAAATTCAAATCGGAAATACAAAATGCCGAACTTGACTTGGTAAATCACCTTTATTCCGCAGTATCAGCCGATGACTTCAAATTCAATACCGTTATTGCAAAAGTGATACCTAAATCCACCTATATAATTCAAGGAGGACAATATGAGGCTGAAGTCTTTGTGGCAGCTTACGATTCAAGAAGCGAACTTACAGGAGAAGTCAGAGGACAACAATATGTTGGAGACTCAGGTATGTTGAAATTGAAGTTCGGAGCAGGAGCAATAGGACCGCAAAAGTACAACGGAACATTGTATGTCAAAAAAGAAAGTGGAGCCGTTCCTTATGATTTCCAAGGGGAATACTTTGTGGCAGCACCATCTGCAACAATCTCTCCGACCAAGATGAACGTTCTATACATAGGCGTGGAAAACCCTATTTCTGTCTCCGTTCCGGGTGCAAACTCCAAAGATGTCAATGTTTCAGCAACAGGAGCCGGCATTTCTTTGAGGAAAATAAAAGACGGAGAATACGTTGCAACCGTAAAATCACAAGGAAAAGCAAGTATAAATGTTACTGCCAACATGGGAGGCAAAAACATGAATATGGGAACCATGGATTTCAGATGTAAAGTTATACCAAAGCCGACTGCAATGGTAGGAACATACACCGGAGGACGTATTCCGAAAGAGTCTCTCTTAACCCAAGGAGGCTTAAGAGTATCCATGGAAGGATTTGACTTCCCTGTTACATACAATGTAACGTCGTTCACCATGGCTTTCAATACCGGAGGAGACGCCCAAGCACCTATTCAAGCTACAGGCAGTCAATTCACAGCAGAGATGAAAGCCAAATTAGCCAAACTAAGAAGAGGTAACAAAGTATATATCGAAAACATCAGAGCAAAAGGACCTGACGGAGAAAAAGCCGTTGGAAACCCTCAGATGATTTTCACCATACAATAATAACAGAAAGGAATTATATGAAAAAACTTGGGTTATTGGTATTGAGTCTTATCTTGTGCGGAGCCTTTGAGATGAAAGCACAGGTAATAGAAGAACCGGAAGAAAATCTTGACGGCTTCTACGTAAAAAGTTCAGATGCTTATCCTGACGGAAAGAAACCGTTTGAATATCCATACGTCAGAGAAGCAGACATTGTTTGGAGTTGCAGAATATGGAGAGTGATTGATTTCAAGGAAAAAATAAATCAGGTATTCTATTATCCGATTGTACCTGACCAAGGAAGAAAGAACCTCACAACCATATTGGATGAAGCACTTACAGAGGGAAGAATAAGAGCATTTGAAGACGATATGTTCTCCACCGAAATAACGAACTGGACTGAGTACAAAGCCAAGTTCGGAACTACACGACCGGAGACATTGGTTGAATATGACATGGACGGTATGGAAATAACAAGAGATACAAACATATTCGTTCCTGCCAACTTCGAAAGTGCAGAAAAACTACGTATTAAAGAAGAATGGTTCTTGGATAAAAACAGAACAGTTGAAGACGTAAGAATCATAGGCTTCTCCTTGGTAGCATCTTATGAAAAATCCGAAGGTGATGTTCAAACTTTGGCATTAGGTTGGATTAGATACAATGATCCTGAAGTAAGATTATTACTTGCCAACTCAGAGGTATATAACCCACAAAATGACAGAGCAAGACGTTCATACGATGACATATTCCAAAAACGTATCTTCGACAGTTATATCATCAGAGAAACAAATACTTTCAATCGTTCCATAAACGACTATGTACAAGGAGCCGATGCCTTGGCAGAGTCAGAAAGAATAAAAGAGTATTTATTCAACATGGAAGAAGATATGTGGGAATATTAAACCCATACACTCCTTTAATGAAGAAAAGAGCAAATACAAAGCGGTGAAGTACATCACCGCTTTTCTTATTTTCCAAATACACTGCAACAATGATAAATCTCGAATACGAATTGCAACAATTCGCTCTCTGTAAAGAAAGCCGAAAGAAAATACTAACAGGAAATACATTCGCTCCACCAGAATTTGAGCGTATTGCAAAAGTTGTTTTGTCTGGATATTTTCTTGTTTCATATAAGCACGGACAAACAATAGTCAGACCTAAATGTGTTGAATTTTACTATCATGAAGAATTTGAAGGCGGAATAAAAGATCCTATAGTATATCACCGCAATCCCAAAAATCCCGACAAAACAAAATCCATCTTCCCCTTGGGAATACTTCACAATCACATATCAGGCATAGACCTTACTTTTGAACATGGAGACAATCCGCAAAATGCAATAAGAGCATCGATGCTGATACGCGAATTTGAAATCAACGGCAGACAAGACAATCGCTCCACACAACTCTATGAAGCCCTTTATTCCCAAACCTCCATTTTTAACGGTTTCTCCATAAAATGGATTGACGGGGAAACAGAAGTCGATGTAGAAGCGAACTATCGGAAAAACGTCGCCGAATACGATAGCAAAGGCTCAAAGAAACTTGCCGCCCTCTCTCCTACCGCCCTTACCACCTCCAATAAAAAATACGTACAAGACCAACGCCAATGGCAATTCAGAATAAAACCGCATAAAAGAGAACAAATAACCGACCTATAAACACTTCTCTTATCGCTTGCCTTCTTATATACACTTTTGAGTGCCAGCTTTGCCAAATGAATACTTACTGCGATTGAAATTTAATACCGTTTCCGAAGCCGATGTATCAAAAGAAAAATTGCAAATGCTGAATACCTAAATATAAATATAGGTATAGGAATTTCCGAAAAGCCTCCCTGTATCTTTCTATCTCAAATCAACAGCGTCTCTTGGCGTGTTTTCTGAAAACTCCTATGAAACGTTTAAGTGTGAGATCTCTGAAAAGTACTATAATCAATTCGGCACAAAGTATAAGCAGAATGCCAAGTGCCAAATTGACTGAGAATGGCTCGCCAAAAATAATTACGCCTATCAATACGGCTGTAAGTGGTTCCAATGCTCCCATTATGGAAGTAGTGGTAGATCCTATTCGTTTCAAAGCTATTGTCATAAAACAGAGCGAAAGAACAGTCGGTACTATTGCGAGTTGCAAGGCATGCAACAGTTGAGTTATGCTTTCAAGCCTCTGTATGGGTTTGTCGGAGAGAAAAAAATTAGCAACAAATGCTGTTATGCAGCAAAAGAGAAGAACATAAAAATTCAGTTTGAGAGACGGAATTTCTATCGATGATTTATTTATTGTTATCATATATACTGCGTAGGATAATGCGGAAAGCAGCACAAGCAATACTCCTGTTGTATTCAGAACCATTCCATCAGGAGAATAATACAACATGGCTATCCCGCAAAAGGCAAGTAATATCGACATCACCACGGCAAAGTTTATTTTTTCTTTGAAGAAAGTTGCCATTATCAAAGCAACCATTATGGGGTGTACAAACAAAAGCGTCGAGGCAATTCCTGCGGGCATGAAAGTGAAAGAGACGAAAAGTGTTATGGAAGAAGTTACGAAGACAACTCCCAAAACAGCGAGGTACAATAATTCTTTGAGGCTGACCTTGAAAGAAATCTTTTTGCAGAGAAGAACTATTGCCAATATTGCTGTTGCGAAGAAGAACCGATAGAAAAGGACGGAATAAGGAGTAAATTCTTCTGCATAAAGAGCCAAAGCTCCCAATGGATTTGTTCCATAGCATATAGCAGCAGCTATTCCGCAAATAATACCTGTTGTTTTCCGTGATAAAGTCATATTCCCTACACAAATGAAATTTACATCGCAAAAAAAAAACCTCGGGAAAATTCCCGAAGTTTTTCTTTGTTGGCGGTCCGGACGAGACTCGAACTCGCGACCCCATGCGTGACAGGCATGTATTCTAACCAACTGAACTACCGAACCTTCAAACTTATCTAAGGTCTCAGCCTTGTTTGCGATTGCAAAGGTACGACATTTTTGCGAACTACCAAACATTTCAGAAGAAAAAAATATTTTTTTGTTTTACCCATTGTCTAATCGGTTGATTGTTGTACCTTTGCAAACGCAAATAAATCGGGCCTGGGTTGGTTTTGACAGCAGGGTTAATGGTTCGGTAAGCATGCAGGCTGAGGTAACACAAGCCTTGAACAGGGTTACAAAACATTAATTGGCGAAGATAACTACGCTCTTGCCGCTTAATCGAAGCACAGTAGATTAAAGCTTATCGTTGCAAAGTGCAACGAGCAGGACATCTCTCCAAGACCTTTTTTCCGTGGTTGAGGGTTCAGAGGTGCAGCAAAACGGAAATAGCTCGAAAGCTTCTTCCGACTTCGGGCGAAAATCATAGGAAGATAAGGAAAAGTCGGGCTGTCCGTCTCTTGGATTTTTCTCGAAAATACTTGACGGAATAAGCATGTAGAAAGCCGAGGTGTTACTTGTTTGGACCAGAGTTCGAATCTCTGCAGGTCCACAAAAGAAACAGGAGGGAAAACAAAACAACCCTCCTATTCTTTTTCCATTGAGTTTCAAACTCACTTATAAAACTTTCTTTTCATTGACTGCGATACTGACTGCTAACAAACATTGCAGAAGCCTTTGAAAGCTACTATCATGAACTTTCAAACAATTTGCTTTCAGTCTCTCCTCTAATATCTCGTTTCTAATTGTCAATAGTTCGCCATAATTTGAAGCCAATGTCAGCAAACATTACCATTGCTCTCGAGCTTTGGCTCTTTCTACCATCAGTTTGCGACACTTGTCCTTATCTTCATCGACAATATGTAACAAATCTTCTCGCTCGTCCTCATCAAGCATATCCCAAGCAGCTTCTGAATAGTCTTTTCGGTAAAACGTAGTATCGATAAGCGATTTGAATGAACGATAGCGGGAACGATGGAAATTATCTATGACAAAACACAGCTCAGAAGGAAAGTATTCCATGATTTGGGAGCGTAATTCCCGATGTATTCCCCAAATTGTTTCTGCCATGCTACCGACAATGCTACCAAGAATGTCGGTATTTGCACCAAGACTAACAGCAAGTCGTACTGCATCCACAAAGTTCTTGCTCATGCTGATGATTTTCAATGCAATCCTTACAATGTCTCGCATTGCTCCATCACATTGCTCCATTGCAGAAGTCCTGCTGATGTTGATGTCATAACCGGAGAACTGCACACACTTATTGATAATTTCATCTATATGAAGAGCTGCATTCCGATACTCTGTTCGATTGAACCTCATTGCAGTATAAATGGCTAACAGAATAGTTTGAGCAGCCATCACCTCTTCTTTACAGAATTTATCCGAAACGATTGCTTCTGCGGTGGCAAGTACTCGGGTTTTGTGTTCAAACCAATGTGCCACAGGGCTTAGTCCTACCAAAATCGCCTTGTCCGATGGATTATGCTGCGAGGGATAGCGTCTGAACCAACCTTGAATACTTTCATAAAAATCACGTCCATGTAGCAGAGCATCGGCAATAGCGATTGTACATACAGCCCCTTCCGAGAAACAATTCTTTTCGGTCAATAATTCAAAATTGTAATCTTTTGTCGGCTCAAAGCGACAACGACTGCTTATGATGTTGGCAGTTATAGCTCCAAGCATAATCCTCTAAGCTTATAATTGTTATTCATTTGCAAATGTACAACAACTTCTTCAAAACGCTTCTTTTCCCTCTATTTATTGCCTTTCATGCGATTGTGCGTTTTGCAGAGAAGTTGGCAGTTGGAAATGTCTGTTTTGCCACCCTTACTCCATGCACTTACGTGGTCGGCGTCCATTTCTGCAAGTTTGTATATCCTGTTACGATTACTGTTCTCCATTTGCGAACACATAGGGCAGTTGCTTGTGCCATCGGCATTTGCTTGTTGCGTCTGCCGTTCGTAGAGTGTCTTGATGTCGCTTTTCTCAAACATACGTATTTCGAGAAGTACGGGGTTCTGCTCTCCTCCGAGGACGTATTCAAATATACCTCTCTTTCTCGTTACACATTCATCGGCATAGAGTTCAGATACTCTTTTCCGAATAGCAACTTGATTGTAAGAAACAGCATGATACTTCTCATATAGTTCGCCCCATTCCAAGCCTTTCATCTCGGAGCGTGGTGAACCGAAGATGTTTTTTACCCATTCTATCACACTGTCGAAATAAAGTTGCATTTCTCTTATATTGTCCTCTTGACGATGTTCGCTCATGTACCTGCTGACAGAGTCTTCTCCTTTTGCCACCCATTTAAGTGCCGTATGCAATATGTCTTGTCGTTTGGGGTCGCCGTTAATGTAGCACTGCCATTTCTGCATATTGGAGTTAAGGCTGTTACTGAACACTTCCTTGGCAGCCGTTACAAATCGTCCGGAGTATATGGCATTAAGCAGTTCCTGAGGTTTGAGAGGCACGCCGGCAATGTTGATTGTCTCGAACCATTGTTTGATTTCCGGCTCTTCACCCTCACAGACATAAATGAGAAGGGAATAGTTCATGATTTTCTCTTGCAAGACTTTGTCGAGACCGTCAAAATAAGTCTCCATTCCGTTTATCTTTACTGCCAATTTGTTTGTAATGTAGCGACCGATGGAGGTGATGCGTTGTTGTCCGTCGAGGACTTCATAGCGGTCATCGCCGACTTGTGTGAAGTAGATAAGTCCCAAAGGATAGTCTTTGAGAATACTCTCTATCACTGCCACATCTTTATTGCCATCGGCATAAATGTAGTTACGTTGATACTCCGGTTGTATGGTCAGTCTGCCTGACCAACCGAACAAGCCTTTCCCCTCCAATTCATTGTACATAAACCCTTCGCAAATGTCTCTGACTGTCAAGTCTGTTCTTAATGTTGTATTCATGCTTATTGTCTTTTACGGATTAGGATACGAGCGTAAATTTCTTTGTTATTGATAAACATTCTCTTATTCGGGTATCTGTTTCCTTCAACATACCTGTCAAGCCCGATTATTTCAAATTGTTCGGGACAATATTTGTCGAGAAATGAAATCGGAACTCCCATTACGCCTGAATAATCTCCCGGTATGGCATCTGTGAATGGCACTTCGATTGCATCATAATTGTCATAGTGAGCATAGCCCTTGCCGTTAACCTCCTTATGCTTTGAGTACATGAAATTATCTTCCATGCTCATAAGAGCAAGAGCTTGATGTCTGCGACCGTGGTCAAGATTGGTAAACCAGCAACAATTTCTGAATTTTACAAGTCCTGTATCTGCATTATATACACCGCAGGCATACTCACACCTTGCCTCTTTAGGTATTCCGAAGAATGCATTCCCTGCATTGAAGCCGTTACCCAGCCACATTTTGTTCTCCTTTATCAATGGGAAAATCTCCTTATATGTAATTGCATTTTGGTTTCCTATGATCAGAAACTTCTTGTCGGCTTCCATTATCCACTTCACAAATTCCCGAAAAAGAGAAAACGGCGGGTTGGTGATGATTATATCCGCTTCATCTCTGAGTCTTTTGACCTCATCGCTTCGGAAGTCTCCGTTGCCGTCGAGGTACGACCATTCAAGATCGTCTATATCTGTCCTCCCGTTGGCATCGGTGTCGTGGTCAAGAATAAAAATTTTACCGTTCGTCTTACTCTTATCCGCATCATAGTAAGGACTTTCGGTCTCAAAGAGAGTCGGACTCCAAGACTTGATTTTCTTTGCCTCCGGAGCATAAGAGGTCGAAATGAGTTTACGTATGCCGAATTGTTCAAAGTTCTGTGCAAAAAACTTCGTAAAATTGCTCCATTCAGGATCGTCGCAAGGCAGGAGAATGGTCTTATTTCTAAATACATCTGCATTATATTCAAGGTAGGCATTGACCTCTTTCTGAATATCTGCGTATTGAGTGTAAAACTCATCATTCTTTCCTGCCTTGGCTTTGCTTAAATTCGCATTTGCCATAGTTGTTTGTCCTTGTGCATCAGACCATCAAATCAACTATGTGCAGGATAAGGAATACAGAAAAGGTGCAGACACCATTCCTTTCGCGTTCACGGGAAGCCTGAGAAGAAACCCGCCACTCGCACAGGAAAATGTCCACACCGTATTGGCGTGAACATTAACTTTACGTGTGAGTGTGCAAGCGTAACTCCTCAGATGAGGGACTTCCCGCAAACTGCATTCCGATTACTTCTTCTGCAAAAAAGAAATCAGTTTCTCAGGCTTTTTCTTTTTGAACGCGAAATAATAGTCAATGCTTTGTTTTCAATAAAAGTCGTTCGCACACTCAAAGAGTTTGTGCGAACGATGAGGCAAAGATATGAAATATATCTTGACAAGAATGAAACTATCTCGAAGAAAAGGCAGATTTCTTTCACCTCTTATCAAAGCTTAGGACATTATATAAAAGAGAATGTGAATTAAAATCCCCAAAGCATTCTTCTTTTTCCTTTTCCTGACTCTTTGCAAGGATTACTCTTGACGCTTATTTCTGAGACGAAAAAGCGAAACGCCGTATTGAAAAATTCTTACGGCCTTAGAAAAAACCAAACCGCCGTTTCAGAAAATTGAAACGGCGGTTTGCTATAATGCTCATATTGTTAACCTAAGTATGATTGCAATATCTGAGAACGAGAGGTGTGTTTCAATCGGCGTATTGCTTTTTCTTTGATTTGACGAACTCTTTCTCTTGTCAAATCGAACTTCTCTCCTATTTCGTCAAGTGTCATAGGGGGATAGCCTTCCAATCCGAAGAACATCTTTATTATATCACCTTCCTTAGGTGTAAGGGTTGAAAGAGCTCGATTTATTTCCTTTTTAAGGCTTTCGTACATAAGTTCCGACTCCGGGGTGGAAGCGTCTTCGCTCTTCATGAAGTCATACATATTATTCTCTTCATCGGAGGCAAGAGGTGCGTCCATGGAAAGGTGTTTGCCTCCGTTGCGAAGATTTTCGCTCACTTCGGCAAGAGGAATATCCAATGCGTCTGCAACTTCTCCCACATTAGGCGTTCTTTCAAACTTCTGCTCCAACTGGGCGTATGTTTTGGTGATTTTGTTGAGCGAGCTGATTTTGTTGAGCGGCAGCCTCACGATACGGGACTGCTCTGCCAAAGCCTGTAATATGGATTGACGAATCCACCATACGGCATATGATATGAATTTGAAGCCTCTTGTTTCATCAAAACGTTGAGCAGCTTTTATCAGTCCGAGATTTCCCTCATTTATAAGGTCGGGCAGGCTCATGCCTTGATTTTGGTATTGTTTTGCAACGGAAACAACAAAACGCAGATTGGCTTTGGTCAACTTTTCCAAGGCGATTTGGTCTCCTGCTTTTATTCTTTGGGCAAGTTTAACCTCTCCTTCCGGAGAAATCATCTCCAATCTACCTATCTCTTGCAGATACTTATCCAAAGAGGTTATCTCTCTATTAGTTAATTGCTTTGTGATTTTAAGCTGTCTCATTATTGCTTTTATTTCAAACGAAAAACTGTTTCTATTACGGCACTCTCTCGGAAATAGTTACATGGAAAAGGTGAAAAGTTTATAATTTCTCGGCTTTCCATTCCCCATCAAAGAGCCATATATATTTGTGTCCGGCTTCTTTCATTGACTGAACGGCTTGGTCAAATAGTAAATCCACTTCTTCTATTTTGTGGCAGTCGGTGGATATTGTCATTCGCAAACCCATTCTTGCCGCTTCCTTTATCCACATCATCGAAGGGAAGAAATCATCTGTTCTGCCCTTATAAAGTCCTCTCGTATTCACTTCGCAAATGCAATCTTCCGACAGAGCTTCTTCCATAAGCCACATCGCCAAGTCCTTATACCATGTATCGTTTTGGGAGAAGAATCTTTCTTTGTTGTGCATTTTGATTTTATCGAAGTGCCCTACGATGTCCGGTTTGACTTTGTGTATCATGGCTACACTCTGGGAATAGAATGTTTCAACGCCTCGTCGAATATCTCCGCCGAATACATCTCTTAAACCCTTATCCCATGTTGCTTGTTTTCCTCCGTCGATAAACCACATTCCGTCTTGGTCTTTTGCTTTTACTTGATGAACAGATGCGATAAGGTAATCCAAGTCATAGGCTTCCGCCCTTTGCCTGATGTCTTCAAGGGTGTCGGTTATATAATCGAATTCCATTGAAGCATACAAGCGGATTTTGTCTGCATATTTCTCTTTCAACCTGCGAATTTCGGATAAGTAGGCTTCAACATCATGAGCTTGTAAAGCAAAAGTGTTTTCAAATGGTACTGGAGCATGTGCCGAGAATCCAAAGCAACATAATCCTTTATCTATTGCAGAAAGAGCCATTTCCTCTAAGGAATTTGCTCCATCGCAAAAGGAGGAATGCGAATGCAGATTAAATTTCCTCATTTCCTATATTTGTTTCTTCAATAAGGTAAACTTTATCCGAACGTCTGACAACGGATTTCGTAGGAATGGAACACATCTCTCCTTTAACCGCTTTATCTATCTGCTTTAAGTCAACCCTTATCTCGGTCAATGTATCTTCATATACACCGGTTGTTGCTCCCATTATATATATCTTATCGCCGCTTCGTAAGCATCCGGTCTCCATTTTTATCTCTGCAACGCTGATATTCTTGAAGAAATTGGTAATCGTACCGACAAAAGTCTTTTTCGTGGTTGCCTGAGAGCCGTATCCTTTGCTCCATTCTCCCACTTTACGACCAAGATAATAGCCGTCCCAAAAACCTCTGTTGTAAACCGTGGAGAGTTCTTTGTTCCATTGCTCGAGTTTTGCAGCATTCCATTCTCCGTTTAACCAAGCATCAACCGCTTGCCGGTAAACCTTGGTAACCACTTTGACGTATTCGGGACTTCGTCCCCTGCCTTCTATTTTCAGAACTCTGACACCGGCATCCAATACTTTATCCAAAAAGTCCAATGTCTTCAAATCCTTTGGAGACATTATGTATTGATTGTCCACCATCAGTTCCGTACCTCCGTCCATATCCGTAACCTTATAAGGACGACGGCAGAATTGCAGGCAGGCTCCCCTGTTTGCACTGCTGTTTGCGTTATCCAATGAAATGTAACACTTTCCACTGACAGCCATACACAAAGCACCATGAACGAAACACTCTATTTCCAAACGTCTTCCGCTCGGACCTTTGATGTTTTCCCGCTCTATCCATTGCGTAATGGCTTTTACTTGTTCCAAACGTAATTCTCTTGCGGTTACTATGACATCAGCATACTTTGAAAAAAATCTTACAGCTTCACAGTTCGTTATATTGCATTGCGTAGAAAGGTGAACTTCCAAACCGATTTCGTTGGCGTATTGAATAACCGATAAATCGGCTGCTATAACTGCACTTACACCGCTGTCTTTTGCCGCTCTGACAATGCTTTTCATGTAATCCATCTCGGAATCGTAAACAACGGTGTTCAAAGTCAGGTATGACCTTACAGCATGTTCCGTTGCAATGGAAGCTATTTTGCGTAAATCGTCTATGCTGAAATTGTTCGCCGAACGAGATCTCATGTTCAATCCCTCGACACCGAAATAAACACTGTTACAACCTGCCTCTATTGCAGCATATAATGCCTCATAAGAACCGACAGGGGACATTATCTCTATTTTTTGTCTTGTCATAGAATTAGAATTTCTCCCGAGAAAAAGGGTTTGCAAAGGTAGTGAAATAAAGCGAACCCGCAGGCTGAAAAGAAAATAAATTACAAGACATAACCGTTGAATATGAAAATGTACATTATGCAATCATACCTGAAAGACTCGGAATTGGTATTGGCTCCCGACGGAACGCCATATCATATAAGAATAAATCCGCAAACATTGAGTGATAACGTTATTCTTGTCGGCGACCCTGCAAGAGTTGGACTTATTGCAAAGCGATTCGACAAGATAATATCACAAACAAGCAATAGAGAAATAATCTCTTGTACCGGAACATATAAAGGCAAGCAACTGACAATTCTTTCGACAGGCATGGGGGTAGGTTGCTTGGATATAGTGGTAACGGAACTTGATATTTGTGCAAATGTAGATTTGTCAAGACGAACTTTGAAACCTCAACACCGGACTTTGAACCTCATCAGAATAGGTACCTGCGGTTCTTTGCAGGAAGATTTGAACGTAGGTGATTGCATAGTCTCCCGTTATGTTATCGGAACCGATGGTTTGGCGTACTACTATAAGGATATGGAACGCATAAACTGCGATGAACTTACAGAAAAATTCGTCAAGGAGATACGATGGAAAGAAAAACTGCCGACACCTTACGGACTTGAAGCCGACAATACACTTTTGCAAAGATTGGCATGCGATTTGAAGCAAGGAATAACCGTAACAGCAGCCGGCTTTTACGGACCACAGGGACGACAAATACGCCTTTCTCTTGCCGATGAGACGATTGATGAGCGATTAAAAAGCTTTTCATATAAAGGTTTCAAGGTAACAAATTACGAGATGGAAACCTCCGCTCTTTACGCCCTTGGAAAAATGTTAGGACACAAAACATTGACTTTATGCAATGTTATTGCAGGTCGCACAGAAGGCAAATTCAGCAAAGATTACCACAAATCAATGGAAGACTTGATTGATTTGGTCTTAGAAAGAATTTAATTCCTCCGCAACAAGAAACAACCCAACGAACACAAGCAAGATAAGAAAAGTTTGCCGGATATAAAGAAATTGCTTCTGCACTCGGAGTCTCGGTTTTCTTGCTTCGCTTGAATATTTTCTTGCTGACTTTACAATTGTAATAAATGATCTAAACGATGAATTGAATTTGGGGTTGCAACAAACTTCTCTCTTTACTTATTATCTGTTTCGTAGTCTTTGCTTGTATAAACTTTTGTCTTGGTGCTTGAACAAGATTTCTCCAATTGAGCAAAGTACGATTTTTGTTTAGCTTTCAAAGCCTTATATTTACTTGATTGCTTCAAGTCTTTAAGTACTATTTTTGTCAATAATCTTCCACAAGGAGCTTCCATATATTCGGAAAACGTATCTTCTCTAAACTCCTTGGAGTTTCGTTACATCGGAATATGATATTTGCGTTTTGTCTTTCCAAGAAGGAAATATGGTACAAGTCTCCTTAAGACAGATTATTGCTACTCCTATTTGCAATACAAATAAACACTTACTAATGCCAAACAAAGGCAAAGACCCTATGCCTACTCCTATAAAATATATATGAGTAGAAATTCATAGGGTTCAACAGCTGACTATTATTCAATGTTTCGGCATAGTGAATAACAGAAACGAATTCCATGCCCGCTACAACACTCTGCTTAATGAACTTACAAATGAGGTTAATGGATTTGGCAAATACATTGAGACATCAGAAGTATTGGTATCAATAAAAAATGAGTGCAATATTTGGGAAAGGGCTTTATCCTTACCATTCATTTACTCTTAGGACTCAATTCACCGTTATCAAAGAGTTGATCCGATAAAGGTTCTATAAATGATAAAAAGGTGGCATGCCTTTCGGCATGCCACCTTGCAATGTGCGTTATTGTATAAGCTTATTTGTTCCAATCCATTGAAGCCATACGCTTGTAGGAGTTGTATCTCCATTTTGCGTTTTCTTCTGCTGCATTGAACAATGCTGCTGCTTCCTCAGGGAAGGCTTTCTTCAAGGAGTTGTAACGTACTTCGCCATCGATGAATGCTTGGAACTTGCTCCAATCAGGCTCTTTGGAATCCAAGCTGAATGGGTTCTTGCCTTCGGCTGCGAGTTCAGGGTTGTATCTCCACAAGTGCCAGTATCCGCATTCAACGGCACGTTTGCCTTCTTCTTGTGTCTTGCCCATGCCTATCTTGATACCGTGGTTGATACAAGGTGCGTATGCGATTATCAACGATGGTCCGTGATATGCTTCGGCTTCTTTCAAGACTTTAAGGTATTGTGCAGGATCTGCTCCTATGGATACTTGAGCTACATAGACGTATCCGTATGTTGTTGCTATCATTCCGAGGTCTTTCTTACGAATTCTCTTTCCTGATGCGGCAAACTTGGCGATTGCTCCGACAGGAGTTGCCTTCGAGGCTTGTCCGCCGGTGTTGGAATATACTTCTGTGTCTATTACCAATATGTTTACGTCCTCGCCTGATGCTATGACGTGATCCAATCCGCCGTATCCGATATCGTAGCCCCAACCGTCGCCACCGAATATCCATTGGGATTTCTTGACAATGAACTGTTTGTTTGCTTCAAGCTCTTTGCAGATGTCGCAACCGCATTGTGAAAGGGTCGGAACCAAAGCATCGTAAACCTTTTGTGTGGTTTCAGGGCATTCTCTGTTGTCCAACCACATTTGGAACAATGCTTTTTGTTCGTCCGAGCAGCAACTGCATGACAAGCCTTCTCTCATCAATCTCTCCACACGGTCTCTCATCTTACGTGTTGCCGTTGCCATACCCAAACCGAACTCTGCATTGTCCTCGAATAGAGAGTTTGCCCAAGCAGGACCTTTGCCTTTTGCGTTCTTTGTATATGGCATAGATGGGCAAGAACCTCCGTAAATCGAAGAACAACCTGTTGCATTGGCAACAATCATTCTTTCACCGAATAGTTGTGTTATTAACTTGATGTAAGGTGTTTCACCGCAACCTGCACAAGCTCCGGAGAACTCAAACAATGGTTGTGCGAATTGAGAGTTTTTCACGCTCTTGGTTATATCTACCAAATCGGATTTGTAGCTTACATTCTTGGTTACTTTTTCCCAAGTCTTAGCTTCTTCGGTTTGACTCATAAGGCTTTCCATAGTCAAAGCCTTTGTCTTTGCAGGACATACATCGACACAGTTGCCGCAACCGGTACAATCCAATGGGGATACTTGTACACGGAATTGCATTCCTTCAAATTCTTTGCCTTGTGCCTTGATGGTGGTTATGTTGCCGACCTTTGCAAGTTCGTCTTGTGTGAATACGAATGGTCGAATTGCTGCGTGAGGACATACCAATGAACATTTGTTACATTGGATACAGTTTTCACTGTGCCATGCAGGGACGTGCGATGCAATGCCTCTTTTCTCATATTGGGAAGTGCCGGCAGGGAAGGTACCGTTTTCCATTCCCTTGAATGCACTTACAGGAAGTGTGTCTCCCTCTTGGGCGTTGATTACATCGACAATATTTCTTATGAATTCGGGTCTGTCTGCCTTTGTCTCGCAGTTGCATCCGCATGTGCAAGCCTCAGCCCATTCTTTCTTGACTTCAATCTTGACAACTTCGCCTCCCTTATCAACGGCAGCGTAGTTCATCTTAACGACGTTCTCACCTTTCTTGCCGTATGACTTGTCTATGGCTTTCTTCATTGCCTTTACTGCAAGTTCGTAAGGAATTACTTCTGCGATTTTGAAGAAAGCGGATTGCAAAATGGTATTCGTTCTGTTACCCAAGCCGATTTCTTCTGCTATTTTGGTTGCGTTTATGATATAGAAGCTGATGTTCTTTTCTGCCAACTCTTTCTTAACCTTTGCACTCAAACGTTCAACGGTCTCTTCTGCCGAGAACATGGAGTTCAATAGAAATGTACCGTTTTGCTTTATGCCTTTCAAAACTTCATACATATTCATGTAGTTGAATACGTGGCATGCAACAAAGTCCGGTGTTGTTACAAGGTAAGGAGAACGTATTACATTATCTCCGAAACGCAAGTGGGAACATGTAAATCCTCCTGACTTTTTACTATCATAAGAGAAGTAAGCCTGACAGTATTTATTGGTGTTTTCTCCGATTATTTTGATGGAGTTTTTGTTTGCTCCGACTGTTCCGTCTGCTCCCAAACCGTAGAATTTGGCTTCAAAGGTTCCTTCGGTCGCCATTGAGATTTCCTCTAACAAAGGTAACGAACGGTGTGTTACATCATCGACTATGCCGACTGTGAATTGGTTTTTAGGTTCCGCTGCTTTAAGATTTTCGACAACGGAAAGGATTTGTGCAGGTGTGGTATCCTTGGAAGAAAGTCCGTATCTGCCTCCTATAACCATAGGTTTGTTCGAGCATGAGCAAGAAGATACGGCTTCAACAACATCCAAATACAAAGGATCTCCGTTGGCACCGGCTTCTTTTGTTCTGTCCAATACGCATATTCTCTTCACTGATTTCGGAAGGGCTGTAAAGAAATATTTCTTTGAGAACGGTCTGTAAAGGTGTACCGTTACCAATCCGAGTTTCTCGCCTTTCTTTGCGAGATAGTCTATTACCTCTTTTATAGTGTCCGAAACGCTACCCATTGCAACTATTACGTTCTCAGCATCTGCTGCTCCGTAGTAGCTGAACGGTTTGTATTCTCTTCCTGTTATTGCAGAGATTTTTTCCATATAGTCTGCAACTATGTCCGGCAAGGCTTCATAATAAGGATTGCTTGCCTCTCTTGCTTGGAAGAAAACGTCAGGGTTTTGTGCCGTTCCTCTTGTTACAGGGTGTTCCGGATTCAATGCCTCATCTTTGTATTTTTTCAAAGCCTCTTTGTCAAGTAACGCTGCCAAATCCTCCATATCCAAGGCTTCAATCTTCTGAATCTCGTGAGATGTTCTGAAACCATCGAAGAAGTGCATGAAAGGAATTCTGCCTTTTATTGCAGAAAGATGGGCAACGCCTGCCAAGTCCATCGCCTCTTGAACAGATGCGGAAGACAACATTGCAAAGCCTGTCTGACGGCAAGCATATACGTCGGAATGGTCGCCGAATATTGAAAGAGCATGCGAAGCTATCGTTCTTGCTGTTACGTGCATAACACCGGGTAGCATTTCACCTGCTATTTTGTACATGTTCGGTATCATCAACAACAAACCTTGCGATGCAGTGAAAGTTGCCGATAAAGCACCTGCCTGCAAAGAGCCGTGCAAAGCACCTGCGGCACCAGCTTCGGACTGCATTTCAACCAACTTAACAGTCTCACCAAAAATATTTTTACGACCGTTTGCCGACCATTCATCGACATATTCCGCCATAGGTGAAGATGGCGTAATCGGATAGATGGCTGCGACTTCACTGAACATGTATGCTACATGAGCACAAGCTTGATTTCCGTCGCAAGTCAAGAATTTCTTTTCTTTTGCCATTGTTGTAATTTATAAATATTTCTAATTGTTTAATTGCTTGTCAACTTGCACCATATTACATGGTTGCTTCAAACTGCAAATGTACGAAGAAAAAACGGATTTCCGCCGTTTGAGTTCCTCAAATCGGCAACATGTCTGTGTAAAATAATTTTTTGATATGCCGCTTTTTAATTTCTTGTCTATCTTTTTCGGAATGAATGAGAGAATTTGCCGGCAGCTTGTTCTATATATTCTATTGCTCCTATCGTAGGTGGGTCGGGACGATATGTGCCGTTGATATCATAAGGTACGCTGTAACTCCACACTCCGTTTCCCGCTGCTACCGCCGGCGAATTCTGCTTAACGCTCAAATTTCCTTCGGAAGGATTATTGAACATCGGATCTTTGAATATGCAATTCACAAAGCCTGATGTCCGGTTGGAATATTTCTCGCTCTTTATTATGCAATTCTCAAAATGCTTCTCGCTTGAATTTTCATTGATAAAGTCAAACTCTGTTTCCTCTGTCGCAAGGCTTCCATATATTATGCAGTTGTAGAAGTTTGCCTGCGTTATAGGGCGGTATTGCAAAGTATTGTTTATATCAAAGTAGTAATCATTCAAAATCAAACAAGGCTTGGTTCTCGTACTATAACGCCAATAGTTTGCGAAAGTGCAATGAACGAAATTATAACTGCCTCCCAAGGAAAGTGCCACCGCATAACTGCCGCAGTTCTGCACAATCAGGTTTTGAGCTTCCACTGTCGCCCCACGGGAATACAGCCCTATGTTGGAGCAATTCTCAATCCTTGTATTATTCAATGCAAGTGTTGCCGCATTGTTCACACATGTATCAACTATTATACCTGTTATGCAATTCTTTATTACAACATTGTCCAAAACATTGTTCTTACTGCCGGCAATAAACCTGATGCAACCCCACTGTCCTGCGGTTGTGGCATAATGTTCGTCTTTTCTCATGCTTTCAAAGACTACAGGCGAGGATATATCGCCGTTTGCTTTCAATGTTCCGTCCTTATACACCCAAAACTCCGAACTTTTGTTCAAATGTATCTTTGTTCCGGCTTCCAAACTGAGGATAAAAGCCGAATCAACAACACAATTACCCAAAATGATGTGAGGTTTATCTGTTTTCCAACTTATCTCATTGCCGTTTACAAGACAACCGCTTCCTTCTCCTCCCTCATTGGCAAGAGAGTATCGAATTGTGTCATATCCGTTACCCGAACTTCTTTCACTCAAAAGGTAATGACTTGGTTTATGATAATAAGCATCCTGCCCGTATGCCTGTAAAATAACGGATTGTGTTTTTCCATTGAATGCAAATATAATTTCATCTTCAACCAATAAAGGATTGGATTGATTATTAGGGTTCAATTCCACCCTCACAAAGATATACATACTGTCCTTTGCCCCGATTTCCACATCTTTTGCTACAAGAGAATTGTCTCCGTCAACGTTCAAACGAAAATAACTCGCTGCACCGTTTTTCAAAGAAACCCTGTCAATTTTCACGGGCTTGCTTTCTCTGTTATAAACCACAAGAGTTTTGGTAACCGAACCAATAGTTGTAAAAACAGTATCGAAACTCACGGTATCTTTACCGAAAGACAAAGCAACCCCGCTTCCCTCTGCGAAATCCTCTTCCTTTATACATGAAGAGAATATGCTTCCGAGAAGGTTGATAGCCAGAAAAACAAATATTATTGACCGAATACTCCCCACCTTATTGCATTACTTGATTTCTATCAATACATATTTTTGATTGCCCATCCCGAGTTTTTCGGCATATTCTAACTGATAAGCACCGCTTTTGCCGCTTTCTTTTAAGAACGGGTCATCACACTTATGTTCCTTGGCAACCAAGTCAAGAGAAGCTCTGTCTGCTGCAACTATATCCTTGGAAGCTACCATGCCTATATCATTACAGAAAGGCTTCGGGGCATTTGAAGAACAATCGCATGCTGCCGAAATATTCGCCAAAACATTTATGAACACCATAGGTTTGGTTTTCCATGCCACGTATGCATATTCCACAAGTCTTTCCATAAAAGTACTTCCTGCAAGTTCCACTTGCTTAGGAGAGAATAACTTCAACGGACATTCGGCTATACATTTTGCACAACCGATACACTTTGTTGTATCTATATGTATGCCTCCGTCCAAACTCAAAGCAGCGGCAGGGCAGTTGTTTACGCAACTTCTGCAACCGACACACTTTTCAGGAGTGTTGATTTGAGGGTAATCCGTTGCATGTTGAGCCATCTTACCACCCGGAGAAGCAAAACCCATTGCAAGGTTTTTTATCGCACCGCCGAAACCTGCCGAACCATGACCCTTGAAATGGGAATATATAATATAGTTGTCATAATCCATGAAGCCCTTTCCTAACTTGACACTCTTGCCATAGTGTTGCAAGCCCATACCTGTGGTAGGCACTTCAATTTCTCCATCTTTGTCCAAAATATCTATGGGAGCGAAAGTGAAACCATGCCTTTTTGCCAAAGCGATGTGCTGGTCGGTGTATCTTCTTTGGCCGACATACAAAACGTTTGTTTCGACCCATGTTGCCTTTGTCTTTTCCATAAGAAGTTTTGTCAACTTAGGATTAAGGAAGTTTTGGTTTCCCTCTTCACCGAAATGAATTTTGACACCAATCTTACCGCTCGGCTTTTCACCTAAAGCCTCATAAAGTTTAAGAACATTCTCCGGAGTTATCTCCCTTATGAAATATACCACCGAAATATCTTTTTGACCATGATAATTCTTCTCATCTATCCGCTGAGCCATCGTCCCGGACAAAGCAGCCGTCAATAAGGCTGCAAACAACAATATTTTTCTCACTTGATTTATTGTTTTGATTGTTTGTTCTCTCGATTACAGCCGCAAAGATAGATAATCCCCGAAAAACAAAGAATATCCACAATGTTAAAATTCAACTTCAATCCGGGATTTCGGCGAATTACCCGCCGGTAATCCCATTATCGTATTATCTAACAAATGGAAATTCGATCCAATATTTTTGTTTGAAAATCGATGATTATTGAAAATTATTGTGGCAACTTTGAAGTATCATCAAGAATAAACGAATGCAAATAAGTTCCGGATTTTTTACCTATCGCTGTTTGCATGGAGCAAGTTGAGTAAACTCGAATTGTATCAGAAAATTGGCCAAATTCCAAGCAACATGTTCCTCTTTCCTTGGTAAAAGGGTAAGGGAAAAAAGAAATTGAGTTGAGAAGCATAAGGCTCCTATATTTCGAGAGAAAGGAAAACGAACTTCCCTCCATCTCTTTTTCTCTTTACTTTCGCTCTTTTCGCAGAGATAAAGGAGGAGACCGGATTGTTTAATCCGGTGATATTAAACTTCGGGAGTTTGTATTGTATTGCTTATGAGGTTCAGCACGTTTTGCACTATGCTCTCTGCATCGATGGAGCATAGCTTTTGTAATTCCGGAATACTGCCTTGTTCGATGAAGTAATCAGGTATGCCCATGCGTTCTATCGTCTTGTTAAAGCCATGGGAACAGGCATATTCCGATATTGCAGAGCCGAATCCGCCGCTTATGCAACCATCTTCAAGTGTTATTATATGCTTATATTCATTCAATGCTTGCTGTACAAGGGCTTCATCCAAAGGTTTCAGGAATTTGAAATCGTATATCGCCAACTCGATTCCGCGTTTTTGTAGAAGTTCGGCAGCTTTTTCGGCAACGTGAAGCATGATACCTATTGTCAGAATGGCAATATCTTTTCCTTCTCTTGCCTTTCTGCCTTTGCCTATGGCTATTGTCTGCATTTCATTTCGCCATTCTTTCAGATAGCCGTTACCTCTCGGATAACGTATAACGAAAGGTTTGGCAGTTTGAACGGCGGTAAACATCATGTTTCTCAAATCATGTTCATCGGCAGGTGCTGCAATTACAAGATTGGGAACACATCTCAGATATGCCAAATCAAATACTCCGTGATGGGTTGCTCCATCTTCTCCGACCAAACCGCTTCTATCGAGACATAATACAACATGTAAATCTTGTAATGCGATGTCATGAATGATTTGATCGTAGGCTCTTTGCATAAAAGAGGAATAAACGTTGCAAAAAGGGAGCATTCCGCGTGTTGCAAAGCCTGCTGCAAGACATACAGCATGCGGTTCTGCAATACCGACATCAAAAGTTCTGGAGGGGAAAACCCTCTGTAATTTGGTCATGGAACAGCCTGTCAGCATTGCAGGAGTTATACCTACAATGTTTTTATAGCGATAAGCCAATTCCAAAAGTGTTTCTCCGAATACGTCTTGGAACTTTTGCACTTGATTTGAAAGCTTTTCCTGCTTTGGCAATTCTCCTGTCTGAGGGTCGAATACGCCGGGGGCATGATAAGTAGTGGGATTATTTTCTGCAGCATCTAAGCCTTTGCCTTTCTTTGTTATGATATGCAAGAGTTTAGGACCCTTTATCTCCTTCAAATCAGAGAGAGTTTTCACTAAAGTATGAATATCATTGCCGTCTATAGGACCGAAATATCGTATGTTCAAAGCCTCAAAGAAATTACTTTTGCCCGAAAAGAGGCTTTTGGTTGCAAAGGATATTTTTTTGAAGACAGTCTTATGCTTTGTATAGGCATCTGTATTCCCGCCCATAAGATTCCATATCTTATTCTTCAAACGATTATAGGCAGCAGAAGATGTTATCTTGGTCAGATAACGACTTAAAGCTCCGACCCGCTTATCTATGGAAATGCCATTGTCATTCAATATAATCAATATGTCTGCATCTGTACTTCCTGCATGATTCAAAGCCTCAAAAGCCATGCCTCCTGTCATAGAACCATCTCCTATTACGGCTATATGATGATTGTTTTTGCCGTTCAAGCCGTCGGCTATTGCCATCGCCAAAGCGGCAGATATTGAAGTTGAAGCATGTCCTGCCCCAAATGAGTCATATTTACTTTCATCTCGTCGAGGAAATCCGCTTAAGCCGTTAAGTTTTCTGATATTTTCAAATTCATTTCGCCTTCCTGTAAGTACTTTATGCGAATAAGCCTGATGACCTACGTCCCAAACAAGACTGTCATTCGGAACATTATAAAGGTAATGCAAAGCAACAGTCAATTCGACTGTGCCGAGACTCGAAGCCAAATGCCCGGGATTTTCAGATAAAACATCTATGATATACTCCCTGAGTTCCTTGCATAATTGCACAAGTTGCTCCTCGGATAAAGATTTTATGTCATCGGGAGAATTTATTGTCCGAAGTATCTCTCCTTGTTTTGTACAGTGCATTTTTAATAAGTTCCCTCACGCTTTTACATGGCAAAGGTACGAAATTTATTCCAAGAATTTGGTTGTTCTCAGAAACATTTGTATATTTGCAAGGTCAAATAATTCATTAACAAACACAGTATTATTAAGATGAGAAAGTTATTATTACCGGTTTTGGGCTTGATTGCAGCCTTGTCAGCAACAGCACAAACACCTCAGTTCGTTTCCACAGAACCTTCTAACAGAAACGTAATCATTGAAGAATTTACAGGAGTTAATTGCGGCTATTGTCCGGACGGACACAGAATAGTAAGAGAGTATGAAGAAGCCAATCCCGGCAGAGCTTTTAGCATAAACATACATCAGGGTCCGTATGCTGCTGCATACACCACCCAATGGGGTAATGCAATAGCTACTCAATCAAGATTGAGTGGTTACCCTGCCGGAACAGTAAACAGACATGTTTTCAGCGGAACTGCAACAGCATTACCCAGAAATCAGTTTGTCAGTGCGGCAAATATAATCAAAGCCATGCCATCATTTGTGAATGTGGCAGCACAGGCAAGCATTGATATTGCCTCCCGTACATTGACTGTAAATGTTGAAGTCTATTATACAGGCGATGCAGAAACAGGAATGAATCTTTTGAATGTTGCTTTGTTACAGGACAATATCATCGGAATTCAGTCAGGTGCTTCTTCCAATCCTGCACAAGTAACGGCAGACGGAAAGTATATTCACATGAATATGCTGCGTCATTTGCTTACAGGACAATGGGGAGATACCATTTCAGTAGAAAGCGGTGTTATCCCGCAAGGAACACTTATCCAAAGACAATACACTTATGTCCTGCCGACAAACATGAGCGATGCTGATGTAAAGTTAAGTCATTTGAAGTTAATAGCTTTTGTATGCAAAGACAAACAAGAGATATATACCGGCAACGAATGTATTCCGACCCTTATCGGAGAGTTACCGCAGGCGAACGTGAGTATTGGAACCATAAAAATAGAGAATATTTATGGTTGCACAGATGAAATAACCCCTTACGTAGATATATCCAACAATGGACAAAATATCACTTCCATGGAGATTGAATATTCTTCCGAACTCTCAGCTCCGCAAACTTATACATGGACAGGCAATCTCAACTTTGAAGATGACCAAACCATACAATTACCTAATGTAAATGTAAACATAGGTTCTGCAACAAACGTACAAGTAAAAATCCTTTCTGCCAACGGTATTGCCATTAACGATCAGAACACGTCTGCTACATTTACAAAGAAAGCTCCTGCCGAAGGCAACGGAGATAAATTCAAAATAGTCATCAAAACTGACCAATACGCATATGAAACAGCTTGGTCATTGAAAGATGCCGCAGGAAATGTTATCAAGAGAAAAAAATATTCTGCACAAAATGTAGTAAAGGATACTGTGGAGGTTGCAGTATCGGAAATAGGTTGCTATGTATTTGAAATAACCGACAGTTATGGAGATGGAGGTGCTACACACAAGATATTTGATGGCAATGGTGTTCTGCTTGTCAACGGCAGTAAAAATTATAAAAAAGGTATCGGCTACGATTTGAAGCTTCTATCCTTGGTAGGCTTGGAAGAGGCAGAGGGTGTAATACTTCAAACCTTGGCTTATCCTAATCCTGCACAAGATATGTTGAATTTGGAGATTTCCGTATTGCAATCGACCAAAGCGAATATCTCTGTGGTAGATTTGCTCGGCAGAGAAGTAATACGTCTCGGTGATGTAAATCTTCAAAACGGAAATAATACTTTGAATATCGAAACTTCGGGACTTCAAAACGGAGCTTACGTAATCAGAATAGTTTCCAACGACGGAATAACATCAAAGAGAATAAGCATAAACAGATAATTCAATTAAGTAGTTGACACAATAGAGACACCTCCATTTCGGAAGTGTCTCTATTTTTTGTAACTTTGCAGCCTCAAAAGAGACTGAAGAAATGACAAACAAGCAGGACGATACACCAAACAAAGGCGATTTCGGATACAAAAAAATAGAACGTTACAACGAAAAAACATTGGAAGAATTATCTGCCCACTACAAGGAAATAATACGACTGTTGGGCGAAGATGTAAACAGAGAAGGATTGCTTGCCACCCCGATGAGAGTTGCAAAAGCAATGCAGTTCTTCACTCATGGCTACGACCTTGACCCCGAAGCGATACTTCGTTCTGCAATGTTCAAGGAAGACTACAAACAAATGGTGTTGGTTAAAGATATAGAGATATATTCTCTTTGCGAACACCACATGGTGCCTATGGTCGGCAAGGCTCACGTGGCATATATCCCCAATGGCAGAATTGTAGGTTTGAGTAAAATTCCGAGAGTGGTCGATGTATTTGCACGACGCTTGCAGGTACAGGAAAGAATGACTCAACAAATAAAAGATTGCATACAAAACACCCTTAACCCGCTCGGAGTGGCAGTAGTAATTGAAGCACGCCACCTGTGCATGAGCATGAGAGGAGTTCAAAAGCAAAACTCGCTCACAACAACCTCCGATTTTACGGGGGCATTTCTCAAAAACAAAGAAACAAGGGAAGAGTTTATGCACCTTATAGGCGTGAAGCTCTCATAAAATCTTATTTTATCAGGCAAAATATCTGCCACAATACTATCGCACAAGAATTGCAAACATTCAAAGAGTGCTTTGTGCCGAATTGAGGTATCTCCACACAATCGTCGCACATATCCACCACCATTTGACTTACTCCGTCCACCTCATTACCAAGAATTATTGCCACCCTCTCGCCTTTGTCGAGTTGCAAATCGTTTAACATCGTACTGTTCCTTGCCTGCTCTACTGCCAACAACTTATATCCCTCTTTGCGAAGCCTTTCCACTGCCTCCAAAATCTCCTTACAATAACTCCATTTCACACTCTCGGTTGCCCCCAAGGCGGTTTTCTGAATTTCCCTGTGAGGCGGCACGGGGCTTATGCCACACAAGACAAACTCCTCCACAAGGAAAGCATCGCAGGTGCGAAATATGGAACCGATATTATTCATGCTTCTAATATTATCAGCCACCACAACAACAGGATTCTTTTCCGCAGCCTTAAATTCCTCCACCGTCTTACGGTTAAGCTGTTCCATAGAAAGTTTCTCTCTCATCTTTTATCGCTCTTTATATTCTCTCAACGTCTGTACTCGACATTATAAACCCTTATTCCGAGTTGTCCGAAACGTTCATCGTCATAACGATAAAGCGGCAAATAAAAATAAATCCGCTTCCTGATATTCAAAGACCCTCTGTCTATATCCCAACCCTCGGCTACCCTTATGGATATGATATCCTCAGGCATAATATCCGAGAAAGCCGACTTTATGCTTTCCTGTCCCGTATTCTCGTCATAGAAAACAAAATTGTTTTTGATGACAAACAAATCCTCCACCTGCTTGGGTGTTGAAAATTCACTTCCATCGGGTTTGAATACCTTAATTCTGCCTTGTTGCACAAAGGAAAAAAGATTGGAACAAAACGGCATTTGATTAGGATACTTCAAAGCATGCACATACAACACCGTATCTTGAATATGCAGCACATTCGTCGAGTCAAAATCACCCTCGGGAAAAATCCAGAAAAGCGGCATGCAGACACTATCCTCCTTTTCACCTGAAAATTGCCTGTACCTTACTATATAAGGACAATAAGCCTTGACCGTCTTGCTCAATGAAACATCATCATATTTATAATCCACAATTTCCTCGAAACGATAAGCCGAAATAAAAGGTCTTATATACTCAAAGACACTGTCTTTTCCTATCAGCTTACCGAAATTACGCTGCTCAAAAGAGATAATCCTGTTGATAATCGTATCGAGTTCCACTTCCCTCTTACGCTCATCATAAATCTTCACCTTTTTTTGCTTTACCGCCGAAAGTATAACCCCTGCCAATTCCTCTCTGAACCAACCCGTGAGATGTTCATACTTCACAGGATTCAACGTTTTATCCGTCTCCCATTGCGGATTGAACACTCCTATATCATGATACTCATGCTCCATTGCATGAGTGTAATATTGTGCGAATACTCCGCCGCAAGCCATGACAACAAGCACAAATGACAACAAAAACTTTCTCATACTACCTCCTGCGAATATAATAAAGAGGATACAAACCCCTGAAATCACCCTGCTTTCCGAAGATACTCACCATTGGAGCGAAGTAATTCGTTCTCTTTATGAAGTTCAAGTTCACCTTATCGAAGCACCATTCCTCTCCAAAACGAAAGTGGTCTATGTTTTCGCTATTGTAGGACGACTTTATAATGGTATCCCGTTCGCTTACACCTCCCTCCGTATCGGAAGTGATAAGTCTCTCCAATATATCGAACTGTCGCCTCTTCAAAACCTCCGTTCGCAACAACTCCTCACTTGCAGACGGGTTTTCGTATGTCTTCAACTCACCCGTCTCAGCCCTTGCAATCAGCCTTTCCAAGAAAGGAATAGAGTATTCAGCCTCTAAATGAGAGTCCCACCAATGATACGCTTGCGGATTGTATATCGGCATGGAGAACTCTATGTTTCTTGCAATCACAAGCGTATCTCGAAGCATAACATCACCCTTAGGCTTTATCCAACCCGTCTCAAAGCGGAAAGCCTCCTTTACCTGCAATTCCTCTCCCACCAAAGCCACCGTATCTTTCCTTATTATAGGACAAAAAGCAAGGACTTTCTTCCCTATCAACATACTTTCGGGATTGTAAAACCACTGCTCCTCAAACTTTATCGCCCTCACCTCTTCCTCTATCAGCCTTTGCAAATCTTCCTTTGTGCAAGTCCGTCCGAAAGCCTTGACGAAAGCAGCCGACAAATTGCACATCACAGTATCATAATTCAAGGAATCACCCCTGTCATTCAAAAGAAACAACTTCTTATCCTTTGCCGCTGCATTCACAAAGTCTATCGTCTGCCACCAAAAGCGTTTATCCACAAGATAATCATAAATAACAGAATCCCTCAACTGCGAAGAAGCCACCCTCGCTTGCATTATAGGCACCTCATAAGCAATTCGCATAGACAGTAATTTCTCTTGCGAATAAGCCGACAGCCACATCGACAATACTGCCATGAAAACAAATATCTGCTTCACTCTTAACATATTCTTATCAAGTCGCAAAGTTACTTCTTTATTTCATTACACGAAAGCGAATACAAAGAAAATCCGATGGTAGATAAAGTCTCGAACATTCAAACAACATGGATTTCGTATATCGCTTTACTGCCGAAATAAGCACAACATTGCGAAAAACGTAACAAATATATGGAATTATTTCGTGGATACAAAAAAAACAGTACATTTGCAAGCGAAATAATTCATGGAATTTATGCATATGAAGTATATTCGGCAAACATACAAAAAAACAATTCGAACCTTTGTACCTGCAATTCAAATGTATAAAGAGTTATCGCATACGGTTCTTTGTTTTTTCGACTGTTGCAGACTCCCAAATATGTGAATAACCACAGATAAAAGCAAGTAGTAGTAATTCTGAATAATCAACAATAAACACAATACACAATGAAGAAAGCAGTTTATAGCCTTTTTGCAGCGGTAATTGCAATAACGCTTATCGGATTTGCAAGCTGCAATGACAAAGAAGACAAAGAACAACCCGTTAATAATGGCAGGCTTCGGGCAGAATATACTTATTTGGGCGATATAAATGAACCGGCATTGACCCCGATTGAGTTCTCTTATCATTTGGACGGGAATACTCTTACGATAGAGAAGAAAAACCATCGTTGCAATACCATTGCCGGCAACCCTCGTATCACAACGGAAATTCATAATGATACAATCATTGTAATGGAAGAGTGGTATAACGGAGGTTTTGATGGAGATTTTATCTCCAACGCAGACTCAAGGGATATTAACCTTACTGTTTATGATTTACCAAAGGGTGATTGGGTGGTAGTAAATATAAGCGTAACATACCGTTCCGATGGAAATACGAATAATCGTTTCATAAGAGGAGTTTCAGACGATGGGCAATTACTTATCGGAGATGGAATTCGTTTTCAATCGGGAAATGCTTTTCATATATCTGTCAAGTAGGAGAAATATAGATTGTCAAACGTAAAAAAACAACAAAAATGAAAAAGACGATACATAGCATAATCGCAGTTGCTGCTGCAATCGGTCTCATCGGCTTTGTAAGCTGTAATGATAAAGAAGAAAAAGAACAAACGAACAATAACGATAGCGGGGTTAAAGCGGAATATACCTTTTTGGGTGAAATCAGTTCGGTCTCTTGCGATAGAAAAGATTTCTCTTATCATGTAGATGGGAATACCCTTACGATAGAAAAGACAAATGCTTTTTGCAAACTGCTTGCAGACACTCCATGTATATGGACGGAGATTTCGAATGATACTATTTTTGTCGTTGAGGAATGGCATAATGACGGTTCCAACAGTAGTGCATCAAGAGATGTAAAGTTGAAAGTTTCAAATCTGCCAAAAGGGAAATGGACTGTTTTCAATGCTGCCATTTTCTATTATTTTGACGGGAATACGGATTGCAGTCATGTACGCTCAATCGAAAACGGAGAAGTTGTCTTTGGCGATTCATACGAAGGAGGATTCGGTATATCATTCCCTATCGAAGTGAAGTAAATAGGAATAACATTACAGTTTCCCTTTTACGAGACAGCGGCAAATCAATAGATTGGTTTCCCGCTGTCTTTTTTAATGCAATTCTATGCGGAAATACTTGGAAAGTTCTGCCCAATAAGCAGGGAAAGATTTGCTTACGCAGTCCGGATTTTTTATACGGATACTGCCGTATTTACTTGCAAGCAGTGCAAATGCCATTGCCATTCTATGGTCATTGTAAGTATTTATTTCTATTTTGCCTGTGTCGGCTTGAAATACGTTTTCGCAATTCAATCTTAGGGCTTTGCCATGCTCAAATGCTATTTCCACTCCGACTTTTTTCAATTCCGTAATTGCTCCGCCCAATCTGTCGGATTCTTTGTAGGAGAGTGTTTCCAATCCTTGAAATTCAAAAGGTCTATCCAAACATACTGCTGTTATCAAGAGCGGAAGAAATAAATCGGGACAGTGTTTGAAGTCTATGATAAGGGGCTTGTTTTGCCCTGAGACGGCTTCGCAATACGATATGATGGCATAATCTTCAAAGTATTCCGTTGTCAGGTTGAAGTACTTGGCGAATAATTCTGCCACTATGCTGTCTCCCTGCAAGGAATGTGCTTTCAGTCCTTTGACTTTCATTCCCTTGATTTTTCGGATTGCAACAAGCGAATATGCAAAGGCTGCTGCCGACCAATCAGCCTCCACAACGACAGGGCGAAAGGTGTAGGGACGAGCTGCAATCCGCAAGATATTATCCCTTATTTCAATATCCGCTCCCTGTTCCCGCATCAGTGCTATCGTCATATCTATGTAGGGTCGTGAGACTTGCGATGGAGATAGATCCAAACACAGTCCTCTTTCCATATAAGGGGCAATCAGAGAAAGTGCCGAGACGAATTGGCTGCTTAAATCGGCAGGCAGGGAAATCCTTTGTCCGCCTTGCAGCGGTTTCCCGATGATTTTAAGCGGAAAGATTGTGCTTTCACTTCGCTGTTCCATCTCTGCACCCAAGTGCTTCAAAATTTCAATCAAAGGTTTCAGCGGTCTGTCCTCCATTCTCCTGTCCGCAGTCAACAACCATTTGCCCGGAGTGATTGACAGCAAGGCTGTAAGAAAACGACACGTCGTTCCGGCATTGCCGCATTCCAAGGACGTAAAATTCTCTTCAAAAGAAGCTGCAACGAAAGGGTGTTTCGGAGAATTAAAACGACATTCTGTTTTTCTCAGGTTTCGATTCAATAAAACAGTATCGTCGGAGCTTGAAAGATTGCTTACTTGCTGCGATTTGCCTGCAAGGTATTCCATAATGAGAAGCCTGTTGGAAATACTCTTAGAGCTTGGAAGTTCAAACGAAAGTTCTTTCGGCTCAATACTTTCGCTCACAAGGGCAAGGAAAGGCATTATTGCTTTTTATTTAGATCGTAATCTATCATCTTACGATAGAGAGTTCTTTCGGAGAAACCCAATTCCTTGGCAGCGGCACTTCGCTTGCCGTTATTTCTTTCCAAAGCTGCAATTATGGCATTCTTTTCCATTTCTCTCAAACTTACCGGACTATCTTTCTTTACGTTCTCTTCCGGATAATCAATAAGCATTTCACTCGGGTGATTGGTCGAAGGAGGGTTTATCATAGTCGGATTGTTGGAACTGTTGAACATGCCGAGAACAACGGATTTAAGTCTCACAATCTCCTCTTTCAGTTCCTCTATATCTTTTTTGTTTTGCAATACGATATTTATTATATCGCTTGCATCCGCACTCTCTTCTTCCGATTTGAAAAGCACAGGCAGGCGTTCGATAGGCGGGATATAGGTTTTAAGCGTTTGAATGTCCACCTCTCTGTTCATTTCCAAAAGCGAAATTCGCTCGGCTATATTTTTCAACTCCCTGACATTTCCACGCCAAGGATAACTTTTGAGGTATTCCAAAGCCTGAGGAGTGAGGCTTATTCTCGGAATATTGTATTTATCCGCCAATTCGCTGCAAAAGAATCGAAACAAAAGAGGAATATCCTCCTGTCGCTCTCGGAGGGAAGGTACGTTTATGTTTATCTGATTCAAACGATAGTAAAGGTCGCTGCGGAAACGTCCCTGCTCTACGGCTTTCAATAAATTCACATTGGTTGCCGCAATTATTCTTACATCGACTTTAACTGCCGAAGAAGCACCAACCGGCAGGAACTCGCCATTTTCCAAGACTCTCAGCAACTTTGCCTGCATTGTATAGGGCAGTTCTCCGACCTCATCAAGGAAGATGGTACCTTTGTCCGCTTCGGCAAAATATCCTTTGCGGTCTCTCTCAGCACCGGTGAATGAACCCTTGATGTGTCCGAACAATTCGCTTTCTATTGTACCCTCGGGAATGGCAGCACAGTTCACTGCTATGTATTTCTTCTGCTTTCTGTCGCTGTTTTGATGGATTATGCGAGAGAAAACATCCTTTCCCGCTCCACTCTCTCCCACAATCAGAACACTCGCATCCGTCTTGGCAACTCTGATTGCTATCTCTATTGCTTTATTCAGCAGAGAACTGTTTCCGAAAATGCGGAATTGTCTCTTTACCTTTTGAATATCTGTTTCCGTCATGCCGATTTATCCTTTTAAGAAGGGAAAGTGCTTTTTCAATTTCGGACTATCAGAAATTGAAACCCACATAAAGTTTGAAAGTATTCATTCCGAGATTTTTCTCATCTTGTAATACGGGCTTGTTTCCGATATCCGGAATGATGGCTTTGGAATAATCGAGTTTGGCTTTACCGAACACAAATTCTCCTCCGAAAGAGAACCATTGGTATTTCAAGCCCAAATTCAATGAAAGACGGTTGGAAAAGGCAAAACAACCCGAACTCTGCTCCTTGAGGTTAAGTTCGGTTCGTGCAAGATTGCGGGAACCGAATACCAAAGTAGGGCAATACTTTATTGAAGTCTCCAAAAACAAGCCGTCAATCAATTCCATTTGCGCCGCCAAGCCTACTTTCGGTCCTGCGGTCATAAGAAAGCCGCCTTTGGTCGTGTATTTATACAATGCTGCCTCGGAAGCAGACACTGTTTGCGAATAATCATATTCCTCTCCCGAATTGAATGCCAATTCAAGAAAAGTAACATCAATGCCCGGGCAGACGAGTTCTCCCAATGCCACATTGAAATAAAAAGTATGCCCGTATTCCAAGCCGATTCCGTAAGAATAGAAATCTTTATACTCTCCTATAGGATTATTGTACTGTATTCTTGCATAATTTGCACCATTCTTCTGTGCCTGTGCAAAGAATGTTGTGCATACAAGGGCAAATAGGAACAATGTCTTAAAGAACGAAGTTGCTGTTTTCATATACTGTGATTTCGTTTAATGATTTCTCAGAAAGGAAGGTCTCCCAATTTCTCTATTTCGGTATCCTCGCTCAATAGTTTGGAAAGATTGCTTTTTGTATCTTCGGGAGAAGTGTCGAAACCCTCCTCCAAAATTTCCTCATAAACCGAAGCCGAATCTCTGTTGCCTGTATCGCAAGGGAGAGTCTCTCCGGCATGGAAACGGGAGAGTATTTTGAGATTTTCGGCAATGATTTCAACCACCCGTCTTTTATATCCCTCCTTATCTTCCCTCACATGCGACCTTATTCTTCCCTCTACATAAACCTGCATGCCTTTCTTCAAAAATTTCTCTGCCACCTCAGCCAAACCTCTCCAACAAACCACATTATGCCACTCCGTTTCCTCTATTTTGGAACCGTCCTTGCATTTATGAAGTTCTGTTGTAGCGAGAGAGAATGTCGATTTTTTTATTCCGTCGAAAGACACAATTTCAGGGTCTTTGCCGATATTACCTATAAGAATTACTTTGTTTATCCCAATCATCACCAATTCGTTTTACAAAGAGCAAAGGTACGAAAAAAAGCCGAAAACCACCCATTCTCCCTCTATTCCTCCGTCTCGATATTCCGCTTTGCAGCTTTGTTTGCCACAAACGCAAAACGCAAACGCCGTTTCGGAAAAATAAAACGGCGTTCTGATTTTTTCTTTCGGCGTTTCAATCGCAACGAAACGGCTTTCGGATAAAACACTGCAAAGAGACTGTACTGCAAGCACATGAAAAAGCAGTAAAAAAGGTATGAAGAAACGAGGTTTTTCTTGCCGGCAAGAAAACATTTTGTCGAAAAATGCGTTAGTATGCTTGCTATTGTCCGCAAATGTAGTATATTTGCAAATTGAATAGTTGAGTACATCAAATAGTTTCTTACAAAAAACAATCAAAAAATGAAGAAAACATTATTGGCGTTGGCATTGTTGCTGGGTACCGGTGGAGCTTTTGCACAAATAGGTATCAAAGCTGATGCTATTCAAAAGACGCAAAAAACAACTCTTGACAAAACAGCTGTTTACCAAGAGTTTCAGAAACAAAAGCAACAAAATAATTTGAACGGCCGCAAGGACGGAGAAACCATCGAGACTTTGTGCGATTTTCAAGAAAGCACAGCCTACACCTTTGTCAACAGCGGCTCAAGAGGCTGGCAGTTGCAACCAAACGTAACCACAACTTTTGAAAGTGCAGCTCCTGAGTTGTTTGCATGGACCAAATACGGAGACAGCCTTTATAATACTACTCACTGGTATTGGACGTACGAGAGAGTGTTGCAAAGCTATAGTATACCCAATACAGGAGAGAACGGCTTCGCTTTTTTGAGTTATGTCGATATAGAGAGAGATGGACACAGCGGAGTGGATTTAACCGCGTCTATTAAACTAAACACTCCTATTTATACTCACGGTATGAGAGGAGTTGATATTTACTTTAATCAAGTGCTTCAACGATTTAATTCGGAACGTTACTACATAGACTGGAGCCATGATTTGAACTTTACGGTTTATGACTCCATAGAGTTTAACGTTAATGGTATCGAGATGAATGCAAACGACTTTACATACGAAACAAAAAGAGTAACCCTTCCAAGAGGCTCTTATAACGTAAATGTTCTTGCCACAACGGAAGATCAACCTTTGTATGTAAGAATTCGTGCTTATGCTCCCGGAAGCCAGGATCAGACTCAAGGATATTACTGGCTTATAGATGATATTTCTTACTCTGATATTCCGGAGAACAGAATAGATGTTGTAAGCACCAACTATGCTGCAAACACATACCATATCATTCCTACCGGAGTTATGTTGGATACCGTTGTTTTCTTAGGTGTATTTGAAAATACGGGAGCAACCGATTATGCCAGTGCTATGGCAAAAAATGTATTCAATAAGGTAACAAGCAATGAAAACGATGAAGATGTTTATACACATGTAAGCGATAACGAGTCAACAGAAGGCAGTTTGCTTAACGCCTTGAGAAGAGACACTGCAAGCAACGGCAATGTTTCCGAATCTCGTTACAGCGAATTCGTAACAGCAAGCACCGTATTGCCGTATCAAGAAATAGGAGCATATAGCGCTTCAACAATATTGACTTCCGAAGGTAACATTATTGCAGCAGCCGATGATACTCTTTATTTCAACGTTAGAGGAGAGATGGAAAATAATTCCGGACATTACAGATGGGCTAAGGATAGAAACGTAATAGTAGCACACCCTTCTCATGGAGGAAGCGGTATCTTTACCTACGGATTTATCAACTACGGTGGAACTGCTTTCTTGACAGACAAGGCAACAATCGGATTGCAAGGTTATGAAGTTTGCTTGCCTTATAGTGCAAATAACAATAACACTGCGGTTAAGTACATAACAGGTGTGGAAGTTGTTCCGGCTGTTGACTCTTGCCGTGCAGGTGCCAAAATACAAGGAAAGTTGAGAAAGTACAATGCTGAGGCTACAACTATTGATAATATGATAATCGATGTTGAGGACGAATGGGGTGTTCCTGTTCAATCACCTGTTTATACAGTTCAGCAAGCTGATTTGAATGTCGGCAATAATGAATTTTGGGGAGGACCGACGGCTGATGGCAACTGGAGAGTGGCAAGGGATTTTAATTCTATCTATCTTGAATTCCCTAACAGTGTAAGATTGGAGCCGGGTGAGATTTACTACGCTTGCTACCGTATGGCTGCAAATGGAAAGTTCGCAGTAGCAACAGATAGATATATCAGATCATTCGGTCCGGGAGGTTTCAGAGCCGATTGGTCAATGTTGGTTTGTCAACCCGGAATAAATGGTAACTATTCTTGGGGCGGAAGGCTTTATCCAAGACCTGAATATTCCGACTACACCACTCCTATGATTCGTATGATACTTGGAGATGTTGCTTCTTTGCCTGAACAAATTAGCTCAAGCTCTTCATTGAATGCTTATCCTAACCCTGCAAACGGCGAGACTACTATTTCTTACTCTTTGAACAAATCAGGTAATGTAAATATCGTAATCACCGATATGATGGGTAGAACAGTTAAGATGATGAATCAAGGAAACCAAGTTGCAGGTACATCTTATAATGTAAACCTAAACACTGCCGACTTGGCTAACGGAACATATTTCTACACTTTGTCTGTTAACGGAGAAAAGCAAACAAAGAAATTGATTGTAAACAAGTAAGAGATTGTTCTATATATGAATTTGAAGGGTGAGTTTCGGCTCACCCTTTTTCTTTTTGTGCAAGGCTTTTTGGAGAAAAGAAATTTTTCTCGTAACTTTGCCGCTTCGTTTTTCGACGTATGGAGAGTTTTACAGCAAGAGATAGCTTGCAAATACGTCTTATTCATGAAAGAAACGAATACTTAAAGCAATAAGATTTGCGTTGTAGCGTAGTGAAAAACAAAAAACAGAAACATATAATGAGAAAAGGTTTACGAAAAACAGTCATGCTTCTTATGTGTCTTATGATAGGCATGGGAGCTTTTGCCATTCCGGCAAAGAGACAGGCAATTACCATTAAACAGCCCAATGGTAAAATGCTTACATTCATTCTTGGAGGTGATGAGAATGTGAATTGGGCTAAAACGACAGACCAATATATGTTGGTGAGGAACGATGAGGGTTTCTTTACATACGGTATATTGAATGAAAAAGGAGATTTGGTCGCTTCAAAATATCTGGCAGCTAATCCGAATGAGAGAACGGCTGAGGAAAGAGCGTTTTTGAGTACTTTGCCTGTTAATTTGTTCTATTCAAGCAATCAAGTCGCAGAAATGAAAGCCAATTCCCCTAAGGGAAGAATAAACGACGATGCAAAATATCCGTCTCACGGTACTGTCAAACTATTGGTTATCCTTGTAGGATTTAGCGATTTGCCTTTTACTTATACCAATCAGGATTTCGTGAATCTCGTAAGTCAGGATAATTACAACGGAACGGGTTCCGTAAAGGATTATTACAGGGATAACTCCAACGGAGAATTCATAATGGATATTGATGTTGCAGGTCCTTATACCCTTCCGAACAATATGAGGTACTATGGTCAAAACTCATCCGGACACGATGCCAATATGGGACAATTCGTACTACATGCACTAAACGCAGCCGACCCTGATGTGAACTATGCGGATTATGATAATGATGGAGATGGAAGAGTCGATGCGGTACATATAATATTTGCGGGAACTCCTGAATCTTCAACAGGTAATTCCGATGAAATTTGGCCGCACAGAAGCAATGTGGACAGAAATATCGTAAAGGACGGTGTTCGTTTCGGACCTTATTCATGTTCTGCAGAAAAAAGAAACTCCATTCAAATGGACGGTATCGGAACCATCTGTCATGAGTTCGGACACGTTTTGGGATTCCCTGATTTTTATGATACAGACTATGACGGCAGCGGTGGACAGGCTGTTACTCCCGGAAACTGGGATTTGATGGCAAGCGGTTCTTATATGAACAACAGTGCAAGCCCTGTCGGATTGTCGGCTATGGAAAGATGGATTGCAGATTGGTTTACCTTTGATACCTTAAACTCCACTGCGGAGAACCTGTACCTCCCTGCATTGAACAGTTTGGACACTACAGTAGCATATATGATACCTCTAAGTACAAATGAGTACTTCATTGTAGAGAACAGACAACAGACTCGTTGGGATACGTATTTGCCGAGCGAAGGAATGTTGATTTACCATTGCGATCAAGATAAATTGACCCAATGGTTGCAGAACGGAAGTAATACCATCAATGTCAATCCTAACGACAGAGGTTATTTCTTGCGTCCTGCTTCGGGTAGAGATACCGATGTAGAGACAAACCGCTGCCCTTATCCGGGAGCTACAAGAAATGCCAACTTCACGAATACGACAAACCCTGCTTCCACATTGAAGAACGGTAGTCCGACAAACAAACCTATAACGAACATTCGTTATGAGAATGACTCGGTAATAAGATTTAATTTCATGTCCAATCTTCCTGCTGTGGTAACAGACAGTGTTTCCGGTTCGACAATAAGATCCACCACGGCTGTTGCCTGGGGTAGTGTGGTATATCAATCAGAGGCTGCCGAGAATGCTATAACTGAAAGAGGTATTGTTTGGAGTACAAGTACAGAGGATTTGGACAATATAGAGGCAGGCAATATAAATTACGTGCCTTCTGATTCGACAGGCGTTATTTTCTCTTCGACACTTACTTCACTTATTCCTAATACGACCATATACTATAAAGCTTATGCAAGAAACGCAAGCGGAACTGTCTATGGCACACGTTCTCAATTTACAACCACAAGCGGTTTGGGAACTATCATAACGAGAGTCGCGGGCAACATAAGCAATGGAGCCGCAACGGTTGAAGCCAATCTTACAAATATGGGAGAAGGTACCTTTGTAGCAAAAGGATTTACTTTCACGACAAACGCTTCGGAAAATCCTACGGTTGATGGAGATATGGTATATACTTCGACAGATGAAACAATGGGGGCTTTCACTTACACGATAGACACTTTGTCGGAAGGAGTAACCTATTATTACAGAGCATACATAACAACTAATCTCGGTACAAACTACGGCACCAAGAGAAACTTCACTACTACTTATCCGGCAGTAGAGAACAACATTATCTCGTCTGATCAATCATTCTGTGCAGGAGCAACTCCTGAACTCTTGGTAGGTTCGGAACCGGAAGGCGGAAGAGGTAATTTCACTTACCAATGGCAGGAAAAGAAACGTACAGGCAATTGGTCAAATGCCACTCAGATTTCCGACCAAAGAGACTATCAGCCGGAAAGTCTTGAAGACAGTACTTTCTATCGTCGAATAGTGTTTTCCAATGGAACGATAAAGGATACAAGTAATACCGTTTTGATGAATGTATTGATTTCAAGAGGTGGTCGTATATCCAAGTCCGTTGAAGACACCATAGCTTTGACTTCAAGCACAGGTACATTGAGACTTGTTTCTTACAGAGGCGATATTGTGGATTGGGAAAGGCAGATAAACGAGTCGACATGGGAGAGTCTCAATAATACGAATGTTACATTCAGCGAAACTCCTGACAGTGTTGCCTTATACTCTTACAGAGTGAAAGTACAGATTTCCACCTGCCCGGAAGCTTATTCGGATGTTCAGAGTATATATGTAATGGATTACTCTTCTTTGAAAGATGTGGAAAACGACTTAGATGTTACGGTTTCTCCTAATCCGGCTTCCTCTTACATAATGATACAATCCCCTGATAAGAGAGCAGAAAGCATAAGCATAACAAACATCTTGGGTCAGGAAGTTTATACCGAAACAAATTGCAATTTGACGAACAAAAGAATAGAGCTTGGCAATTTCGAGAACGGAACATACGTGATGACTATCATTTGCAATGGCAAAAAATCAGTAAAACAAATAGTGGTAAACAAATAAAAAGGCACAGATATGAATAAAGTAATCAACACCCCAAAGGCACCAAAGGCAATAGGTCCTTACAGTCAGGCTATATTGGCAGGAAACGGCATGCTTTTCATTTCAGGACAAATTCCTGTAAATCCTGAAACAGGCAAAATCCCTGAAACAATAAAGGAACAAACAGAACAAGTCTTCAAGAACATAGAAGCAATTCTCACAGAAGCAGGATACAGTTTCAAAGATGTTGTAAAGACAACTTGTCTTTTGAACTCCATGGACGATTTTGCTGCAATGAACGAAGTATATGCGAAATACTACAATGAAATGTTGCCTGCAAGAGCAGCATACGCAGTTGAAAAACTCCCTATGGGTGTATTGGTCGAAATAGAGACCATAGCATATAAAGAACCTATTTGTATTATTGATGGGAACTTTTGACCTTTAATAAGAAAACGGATTGCTGTCTCGATAAGACTTGCAATCCGTTTTGTTTTTCTGTTATTCTTGGCTGCCAAAATTTTTGAGCTAAGAAAAATCTGCAAGTTGCACTACATCAATAATGAATTAACTTTCGATTTCAGTCGCTTGTCAAGGCTTGATTTCTTGATATTATCTCTTACTTTCGCTTGCTAAATTCAGCATAGTGGTGATGTATTCTTCCACGTCCAAAAGCAGGCTTTCCATAATTGTTTCTCCGATAAGGGAAGAAGTTTTGGAAGATTTGTTTTTTCTTTTCTTTGTTTCTGCTTTTTGGGTGGCTTCCTGTCCGAAAATATCAAGTTGAACTATGGTTTCTTGCACCGCTTTGGTATCTTTCTTATCGGAATTGCCATGCAGCAGTTGTAAGGCTGTTATTACTTCGGACTTGTTCAATTTGGCAATAAGTTTCCTGACCATTTCGGCATTGTCTCTGCCTATTATAATCATTACAAAGTCATATTGCGACCATTGTTTCATGCTTTCGACTTTATCGTTACTTGTCTCAAAAAGCATGTATTGGCAGCCATCTTTTTCGTTGTTCCAAAAGAAACATTCCAAGTTATCTCTTACAGCTTTGCTTTTGTTCCATATTGAGAAATCTTCCTTTTTGACAAGTCTCATATCGGCACATTTGTTCACCTTACCGGCAAGAATAAATCCGGATACGGGGCATACAATACCTATTATGCTCAGGTCGCTTTCCTGATATGATGAACTTTCATAATCCGACAGACTGAAGCTTTGTTTCATTGCGGAGAGTATTTATTCGTAAGAGGTTTTATACTTTTGAAATTTGTAATTCATGCAAGCAAAAAAGAGGCGGTTTGATGTCATATTATCATTTGTGCAATGTGGTAAGTAGCAAAAGCAAGCAACCAAGCTATAACAGTAGTATAGGTTACAACGAATACTGCCCACCTCCATCGGCTTTCCTTTGCCACCGCGGCAAACACTCCACTGCAAGGAAAGTAAATAAGAGTGAAAATCAAGAAACTCAGAGCCACAGGCTTGGTAAAGACATGTTCCCCGGGTTTTAATCCGTTCGCAGGATAGATTGCGGCTTTCAGTTTGGCTCCAAGCACATCTGTACTTGTGTCGGGATTGTCTGAATAAAGCACTCCGAGATTTGAAACTATAAGTTCCTTTGCCGCAATGCCGCATAAAAGCGATACAGATATTTTCCAATCAAATCCTATTGGACGCATGACAGGTTCTATGACCTTACCGATTTGGGCTATATAGCTTTGTTCCACATCTTGCGTATTCCTATTAGGGAAATACATCAAGCCCCAAAGCAGAACGGAAGCTATAAGAACTATTCCTCCCATTTTCTTCAAGTATTGTCCCGAATTGCTACCTATGCTTTTCAATACGGAAATGAGACGCGGCAGTTTATATTCGGGAAGGTTCTCATTATAGGGTGCATGGTTGGTTTTGTTGAATGTTTTTCGGAACAGCAACGCGAAGAGTATGGCAAGAATCACACCTGTTACGTACAGGCTGAACATAACCAAGGTTGCATTTTCGGGGAAGAACGTTCCGGCTATCACTATATAAACAGGAAGTCTTGCGGAACAGGACATGAATGGAATGATAAGCATGGTTACAAGGCGGTCTCTTTTATCCTTTAATATCCTTGTGGACATTATTGCAGGAACATTGCAACCAAATCCCATGATGAGAGGTATGAAACTTTTACCATGCAGACCTATGGCGTGCATAAACCTCTCCATAAGATGGGCAACTCTTTCCATATAGCCAGTTTCTTCCATGAGAGAAATAAAAAGAAACAATATCAAAATATTCGGCAGAAAGACGATGACGCTTCCCACTCCCCCTATTATGCCTTGAACCACAAGGTCATTGAGAAAGCCTTGCGGTATGGTTCTTTCGGCAAAGGAAGAAAGAACTCCCACTCCCTGTTCCATCAATTCCATGGGATAGTTTCCCAAATTGAAAGTACAGAAGAACGTAAGCCAAATAACGAAAAAGAAAATGATATATCCGAATACGGGGTGAAGAAGTATTTTGTCAGCTTTTTCGGTTTTGCAGTTTGTCATTGAAATAAGAATTAATATGTTGTTGTTTCTATGCCTGCTTCCCTTATGCGGGCGGCGTAATGTTCAAGTTCAGGAATAAGAAGCTTTTCAAGATTTTTTTCCGGTGTTACTCTGTCTATGGAATACAGCATTACGGAACGAGGTTTGATACGTTTCACTATTTCCAACCATGATGAAAATTCCGTTTTGCTTGTATTATCTATAACAACACCATCGTTCTCTCCTCTTAAAAGCAGAGTCTGAATGATACATTTGTTGCCGAATGCTATCAAACGCTCAACTATATCATTGAATTTGGCTGATACCGGTTTATTGATTGCTTTGAACATTTGCTCTGTGCCTGCATCGAGTTTCAAAATCGGATTATCCACTTTCTGCAAAGCTGTGAAGACATCTTCTCTTACCAAATTGGTGGAGTTGGAGAGTATTGTAACTTTTGCTTGCGGACAGTATTTGTTTCGCAAACTTATGACATCATCAACTATACCCGATATGTCGGGGTGAAGCGTAGGTTCACCGTTGCCGCTGAACGTTATGGAATTGATTATTGTATTCTCTGCTTCAGTATTTGAAGAAAGACGATGTTCCAAAGCTGCCCTTATGTCTTCTCTTTTATTGAAAGGCACATTTATTCTGGTATCCACTACATTCCAGCCACATTCACAATAAATGCAATTAAAACTGCAATATTTCTTTTCCGTGGGTAAAACATTCACTCCAAGAGATGTGCCTAATCTTCTTGAATGAATTGGTCCGAATACTATGTTTTCAAATAACATGTCCGTATATATTTGTTCTAAAACACTGAGATTTTCACATACTTCTTAGGGTTCGCCTTGATGTCTTCAATCAAGGCATCAAGTTTTTTCGCACTCTCGCTGAGATTGCGATACAAACCTTCATCATTTATCAATAAGCCTAAGTTACCTTTACCATTTTCGATTATGCCAAGCACTTTGTTTAATCGCTCTATGGTTCTCGATGTTTCGGAAAGAGTGCTGCCTATATTCGCTTGTGCAACTGTATCGGTTATTTGGTCGATACGACTTATTATGTTGCTAAGGCGTTCGTTATTGTCTTTAAGATTGGATGTTATGCTCTCGGTATTGGCGATTATATTCCTGATCTTACTTTTTTCGCTATCAACAAGACCATCGAATTGTCGGGAAAGTTCGTTCAGCTTTCGACTTGTGGATTCTAAATTTGCCAATGTTCGTTGAATATTATCCCGATTTTGTTGGTTGAGTATGCTTTTGGTTGCGGAAAGAATACTGTCGAGATTTTCAGCCATAGGAGTTATGGCTGTGCCGAGCTTATCCAACATTCCGACCTCTCTTTCGCCTTTTATGGTATCTCCTTTATGAAGCAATTCTCCCTGTCCGAGTTCAAGTCTGAGAGCTTTTGAGCCGAGCATATCGGCATTAAACAAAACTATCTTGCTATCCTTGGTCATGTTTACTTTGCTGCTTATGGATATTGTTACGAGGAAATTTTCCGCTCTGTTATCCATAGCTTTTATGCTTTTGATGTAACCGACTTTCATACCGTTAAGGTAGATGTAATTGCTTTGATGCATCCCGCTTACGTCCTTATAGAGAACATAATAATTGACTTCCTTATTGAATATGTCAATTCCCTTGAGAAATTTGATACCGAAAAAAAGTAATATCAATACTCCAAGTCCTACCAAACCTACTTTGATTTCTGTCTTCATCTTTAATCTCCTGTTATTTCTTTTCCAATGCTCTCGCTTGCTCGAAACTTATTCTCTTCCCATTATGGAAAACCACGACAAAGGCATCTTTATGTCCCAAAGAACGAACTTTTTGGACATAGTTTGAAGCCTCCTTTTGGGTTGCAAACAATCCTGCACAGTATTTCCAATAGCCGTCAAATTCATAAAGCCATACATCTTCCAAACCTGCAAAACGAGAATCGGAAGTAGAGAGTTTCGACTTCATTGAAGCAAATTGTACTCTATATATTATTTCGCTGCCACTCCTTTCCTGTTGCTGAGCATTAGCCTTCTCTTCCGCTGCTTTCTTTGCTGCAAGTTCGGCTTTCAAACGCTCTTCCTCCTTGATTTGTGCAAGTTTTTGGTTTTCCTCCAACTGTTTCTGTTTATCCAAGATATTTTTGGGGATAAGTGAATTTACACTCGGCACAACCATTTTCACATTATCTCTGTGCATCTTGTATTCGCATATAGCCCTGAAAATAGATGCTGCAATCTCATACTGTCCCAATTCTGACATAAGGTAAGCCTCCTCCTGTTGATTGGAAATAAAACCTATCTCTATAAGAACCGAAGGCATGGCTGATTTAAGCAGTACAACGAAATTGGCTTGCTTTACACCTCTGTCGGATATGGGAGTATTGGCTGTAAGTTGGCGTTGCACCCTGTCGGCAAACCACAGACTGCTTTCCATATATGCGTTTTGATAAAGGGCAAAAAGTATATCGTTTTCAGGAGCATTGGGATCGAAGCCGTCATAGTTTTCCTCGTAATTGGCTTCCGATAGAATATCTTTGTTCTCCTTTTTTGCTACTTCCAAATTTTGTGCAGCTTTTGTGAGTCCGAGGGCGAATGTCTCGCTGCCATTAGGATTTTTATTCGCAGAACTGTTGCAGTGTATCGATATAAAAAGGTCTGCGCCTATCTTATTTGCAATCTGGCTTCTTTTATACAGTTCCACATCTTTATCTATGACTCTTGTATAACGCACTTCCACGTCTTTAAGATTTTCTGTTATCATTCTGCCGAGTTTCAAACTCACAGCCAATGTTATATCCTTTTCTTTACATCGGCTTCCCACCGCCCCGGGTTTGTCGCCTCCGTGTCCTGCATCTATGACCAGCTTACTGAACTTCTTTGTACCGCCGTCGTGTTGTGCGTGTCCCGATAAGGAAACAAGCAATACACAAAATAGCACTCCAAAAGCAACAAGTCCGCCCGTCAGTTTGTTCATTTACTTCTTACAGTTTTCCAAAAAATCTTACATTTGCAAATCGGATACAAAGGTACAAATTAAAATCAGAAAACGATTGAGAAAGTCGATTCCTATATGCTGTTTTTTGTGTTTGATGCTTGTTTTGCTGTGCATTAGTCCTCGTTATATGCTTGCACAAGACAGCATCTCTCTTCAAAAAAAAGACAGTGTTTCCACTCCAAAAGGGAGAAAACATAAGGCTTTGGACGCACGAGTAAGCTATAAATCCGCCGATTCTCTGACTTTTTTTCTCGATAATAAAGACGTATTTCTCTACAATAAAGCAGAGGTGAATTACGAAAAGATGAACTTGCAATCCGGTTTCATGAAAGTGAATTTCGATACCAAAATGCTTTATGCCATAGGACTGAAAGATTCCCTCGATACCGTAAAACAAAATCCTATCTTTAAAGAAGGGACAGAGGAATACAAATCCAAAGAATTGAAATACAATTTCGACACCAAAAGAGGGCTTATCAGCAATATATTCACCAAGGAAAGCGATGGCTTTTTGCATGGAGAAAAAGTAAAAAAGGCAGATGAGAGAACGATGTACATTTCCTCCGGAATGTTCACCACATGCGATAATGAAGAACACCCGCATTTCGGAATAAGTTTCTCGAAAGCCAAAGCGATAACGGAAGATAAGATAGTAACAGGTCCTGCATGGTTTTCCCTTATGGAAATTCCCTTACCTGTCGGTATCCCTTTTGCTTATTTCCCTTTCACAAAGGGTAAACGTTCCGGCTTTCTCATGCCCTCATACGGCTATGCCGCCAACAGAGGTTATTATCTGAGAAATATTGGTTGGTACTTCGCAATAAGCGATTATATGGATTTGGCTTTGCAAGGAGACATCTATACAAATCTTTCATACGCCCTCAATATGTCTTCAACTTACATAAAACGTTATAAGTACAAAGGCACTGTGGAATTTCGTTACGAAAACAATCATACGGGATTGGAAAACACCCCATCTTACACTTCTTCCACGGATTTCAAATTCCGATGGTCTCATCAGCAGGATTCAAAGGCACATCCCTACCGAACATTTTCTGCAAACGTCAATCTCGTCAGCAGCAAATTCAATCAATACACAACCAATGTATCGGATTACTTCAATAATACGACCACTTCTTCCATTGCTTTCTCGACCAAGTTCGGCTCCTCATGGTCTTTTACCGCAAATTTGGGTGAAACATACAACGTAAACACAGGAGCAATAAGTTTGGACTTGCCTTCGATGAGCCTGTCCTCTGTTCAATTCTATCCCTTTCGCCGCAAAAAAACAAGCGGAAAAAGAAAATGGTACGAGGATATTTCTTTCTCTTATCGGGTAAACCTCATCAACACATTGGATACTTACGACAGTCTTCTGACTTCCCCTGATTTGTATAAAAGTTTTCGTAATGGCATAATGCACTCCATTCCCGTTCAAAGCAACGTGAAAATACTGAAACACTTGAACTGGACTAACTCCATAGACTACACAGAGCGTTGGTACACCAACAGCATAAGCAAGACGTATAACCCGATGACAGATTTGATTGACAAAGACACCACATACAGTTTCGTCAGCAACCGCAACGCAACCTTCCGCAGCAGTCTGAATACACGCATATACGGTATGTTCGCTTTCAAGAAAGGTTTCATCAAAGCCGTTCGTCATGTGCTTAACCCATCTGTGTCTTTCAACTATACGCCCGACTTTTCCAATCCTTCACTCGGCTTCTATGATTTCTACACCGATAAAAACGGAAAACGGATTTACTATTCAAAAACGGAAAACGGAGTTTACGGTTCGCCTGCACAAGGAGCATCGGGAGTTGTAAACTTCTCTCTGAGCAACAATCTGGAGATGAAAGTCAAAGATTCGAGAGATACAGTCGATGGAACGAGAAAGATAATACTGTTGGAAAACCTCACCATTGCCTCAGGCTACGACTTGGCAAAAGATTCCATAAACTGGCAGCCATTGCGTATAAGTGCAAGAACAACATTGTTTGACAAAATCATAGTAAACTATTCAAGCTCTTTCACACCTTACGTTTTGGATTCCAACGGAGCCTTGACCAATCAACTACTTTGGGACAAAGAAGGCAAACTTTTCAAAAGGCAAAACTCCCAATGGACACTGAACCTCAGTTGGCAATTAAATTCGGAAGCTTTGAAGAAAGACAAGCCGCAAAAAGCACCGGAGGCTCATGCTCCTGCTGAATTGCAATACAGTCCTTTCTCCAATCCCAATGAAATATTGGGAGACAATATTGATTTTTCCGTACCATGGAACATAACATTAGGTGTAAGTTACAGCCGATTAAGTTCCTACCTTGTTGCGATAGCAGGCTATCAAACCAATAAATCGGCAACATTTACCGCAAGAGGCGACATAAACCTTACCTCAAAATGGAAAATAGGTTTTTCCACAGGTTACGATTTTATCAATAAAGACTTCACTTACACCTCAATAGACTTCTATCGAGACTTACACTGTTGGGAAATGCGAATGAACTGGATACCCTTCGGTCCCCGACAAGGCTGGAACTTCACCATCGCAGTCAAAGCCCCAATGTTGCAAGACTTGAAATACGAGAAACGCAACGACTTCCGTAACCGCATGAACTATTAGTCCGCCACATTCCGCCCCTTTACACCCCATCTTATCCTTTACTTGACCTGAAAGCAAAGCCCACCAAATCACTGATTGCTATACTCTACTATCACCAAAACTATGTACATAAACATTTAACTCATACGGTATCGTGTCGGAGAAATGATATTTGCACTTTTGGTACCATGCTTTGGAAGTATCGACATGGGGAATTTGCACAAATGACATAAAAGTTGTAGCTTTGCAAAGAACGAATTGCAAAAAAATGACAGTTGATGAATAAGAGAATTGTTACCGTGATAATTGTTTGCTTTGTACTATTTTGTACAAGCTATGTTTATTTGCTTTTTAATCCGATTATTCTTTCTAAGCAATATGCTCAAAATGTCTTTGAAAGCCCATCTGACAGTTTATATAATCCCATCGACACGATAGACTTTACTCAGGGAGAGAATAAAATCATTATCTATACAAATAAGGGAAACCTCCAATTTTTACCCGAGAACATGAAGAAATGGACTTTGTCGGAATGCACAGACAATGATGTGATTGAGAAGGTAAAGAAGAATTTCGTATTTGAAAGAATCAGTGAAGATTTAGTTGAAACGACGAATTCCGACAGCAGAATATTTTTCTTCAAAGACAATACGTTGGTATTTACGGCTGAAATGGAAATTGAGAATGAAGTGATATCCCTGTATTTTCGGAATACAGCCTGGACATTCGCCATAAATAGTCAAGAGTTGATAAGTTTGTTTCATGTGTTTAAGCCGATTTATATCCCGATAATCAAAATATATTGATTTACAAAGCTTATCAGGCAAAAGCAAATTTTCATCTCAGCAAAGAAAATCGGAGAATGGATAATTCATATTATTTTTCTCCCCAGAACTCGAATGCAGAGGAGAGAGAAACTGTATTCTTATTATCAAATTAAATGAATTTCGATATATTACACCTTGATTTCTTGGCAAGATGATGCTAACGTGAAAGAGCGATCTTTTCGTGATTTCCTTCGTGTTTTGGACTCCGAAGTCTCGGAAATCGGGACTTTTTACACTAAAAACTAAGACTTTAAGGGTCGAAATAAAGTTTTCGGAGTATGAAAATAGCGTTTTTGAGATTTCAAAGGCAGAAATCACTGATTGCTATGCTTTACGTAACTTCCAAATACTGCCGATTTCTTTTGCCTGAGAAACTTGCTGATTCATTCGCAAGCTATGAAGTTAGTAAAATTGAAAATTCTTTATTTTCGGACGTTTTTCAAGCAAATGAAATGCTAAGGAACGTGAAGAGAGAAAGTAGGGAAAGAGTAAGAAAAGCAAAGAGAAGATGGAGATATGATGGTTTATACAGATGTATTTTGCGAATAAGACTGAAGGAATGGTTTCTCTGCTGTGCCAGAGGTCATTTTTTTGATGTGAATATATTTGAGAAACGTATTTGTCGTTCGCAGAAAGTTCAGAGGGCAAGAATTGATTTTGAATAGATTGTTTCTAATTCTTTTATTACAATATCCAAGGAATATGAATTTATTGTTTTTCTGTTTTCGCCCATTGCTTTTCGTATCTCCGGCTTATCCATTAAGTCAGAGATTCTTTTTGATAATGTTTCCGTATCTTTTGGATCGAATAAAAAGCCGTTGACTTTGTCTTTTATGACATCTGTGTTCCCTCTGATTTGTGAACATATTATAGGAAGATCGACAGTCATCGCTTCAAGCAGTGATACCGGCATTCCTTCGTGGAAAGATGGTAATACGAATAAATCAGCAGCGTTTAATATATCTGGAATATCAGAGCGGTATCCTGCTAAAATCACATTTTCCTTTATTCCAAGTGCTGAGGCTTTGTGCAAAATCATATTTTCATTAGGGCCAATACCACATATTATGTATTTGTAGTCCTTGCGTTTTATGTTTGCCAAAGCTTTGATTACGGTTATGTGATTCTTATTATCATTCAACTCTCCAATTGAAACAATCATTGTCTCTTCTCCTTCGACACAAAATTCCTCGCGTACAATATTTCTTTCTCGAAAAGTTTTTTGCATTTTGTTTACGTCAAGACCAACTCCATGGATATAATTTGCAGATTGTGAATTCCATTTATTCAGATATTCGAACTCTTCTTTATTCATTCCCAAATTTTGATACATAGCTCTACAAATCCACTTTTCCAATGGTTTATATAAGAGATGCGATTTTATGGAGCTGCCTTTCCAAAAGGACATACCATGTGGGGTGTAAAATTTTTTACCGTAGGTTTTCCCTATTAATCTTAGCAATAAGCCTCCTGTTTCAGTGTGTGCATGAATAATATCATATTGTTCTTTGCAAAGTAAAGTCTTCAAGCTGGGTAGAATCTTCAAACAGGCAGTCAGACTATGCCGTTCAAATGGAAACGAATGACAAAGAATTCCTGCTGCTTCACATTCTTGCTTGAATTTTTGGTTGCTTAGCTCCGAACCTTCTCGGTTGGCAAAGTTTGCACATAGTTCTACTTTGAATCCCAAATTCTGTAAAGCAGAGATGTTTGCTTTATTGAACCGTCTGTGGACGGAGGCCATGGGTGCAAGCAGTAGTGCTTTTCTCATAAGCTAAGTTGTTCGAATAGTTTTAATGCGGCTGTTGTGGTTTTTGCAGCAACTTCTTCGATGGGGCATTGTTTTATCTCTGCGAGTTTTTGGGCAATAAGAGGGATATAGGCACTTTCATTGCGTTTTCCTCTGTATGGCACCGGTGCCAAATATGGTGCATCCGTCTCCAAAACAATTCGATCAAGACTTATCTTCTTTATGACATCGACAAGATGTGCATTTTTGAAGGTCATCACACCTCCAACTCCTATATAAAAACCCATTTCCAAGAGTGCTTCCGCTTGATTGAGGTCGCCTCCGAAGCAATGCATAACACCTTTGTATGTGGGCTTATTCAATTTTTTCATAAGGGCGTAAAACTCATCAAAAGCTTTGCGATTGTGTATGGAAACGGGTAAATCCAAATCAAAACTCCATAACATTTGATGGCGTAATGCTTCAATCTGCTCTTCGCAAAAGGTTTTATCCCAATATAAGTCTATGCCGATTTCTCCGACTGCACAAAACAAATCTTTTTGAGTGTATAAAGTTTCTTTTATTCGTTTCAACTCTTCTTCCCAATCCTCATTGACACTTGTGGGATGCAGCCCCATCATGGGATAAAGACAGTTGAATTTTTTACAAGTTTGAATGAGTGGTTCTATGGTGCTTGTATCAACATTCGGCAACAGTATCTTATAAACTCCATTGGTTAAAGCTCTTTCCACAACCTGATTCAGGTCTTGCTCAAACTCCTTGTCGTAAATATGGGAATGCGTGTCTATGAATTTCATGGCAGATTGAAGTTATGTATATGCAAAAAGCCCCTCCTAAAAAGAGGGGCCGGTATCTTCATTCCGAACAATTCTTATTTAAGTGTGGCAATTCTCTTCATGCACTTGGATTTCAAATTGGCGGCTTTATTCTTATGGATAACAGAACGCTTCGCCAATTTATCTATTTGCGAAATCAATTTAGGTAATCTCTCGTTTGCTTCTGCAAGACTTTCAGTAGCTCTGAAATCTCTCAAAGCATTACGCATAGTTTTTGCATAATAACGATTTGCCAACCTCTTTCTTTCGTTTGAACGAACTCTTTTTATTGCACTCTTATGGTTTGCCATCTTTCGTAATCTTCTTATAATCTTGTTTAGTACCCCGTAGGGGATTCGAACCCCTGATTTCAAGAATGAAAATCTTGCGTCCTAGGCCATCTAGACGAACGGGGCGTCTTAAATATTTGCCTCTTTTGACGGTGCAAAATTACAACAAAAATCCGATTTGACAAATTTTGAACCCAAAAAAAAGAGAGAAAGTTTCAATTCAATCTTTATCTTGTTGAAATTCAAAGCCCAAACGTTTTGCCGTTACTAAGCGTTTTGCTGCTGTGTTCTGCTTGATTTCCCCAACAGTTATCTCTTTTACCTCATCAAAAGGAGGTGTCAACAGGTCGAAGTTGTTTGCATATTCCATTGAAGAAAGAATAATGCTCGTTATCGATTCCTTGTTTATAATTGAGGTGTTGAAGCTGGAATACAGCAATCCCACTTCTCTTTTGCCTTCCACAAAATAGTGCATTTCCTTATTGATGAATAATCTTCCTATAAGGTATCCTATATCATAGTCTCTGTTGTAGTCAAAGGAGTCCGTCAGAAAATTATATATGTTTATCATGCCGCTGAAAGAGCGTTCTTTGTCTTCCTTTATGTATGGTAGTTTCATCACTTCATGCAATCTCGAAAATTCAAAGACGTTAGTGTGCATGGTAAACAAGAGTATATCTGCCCCGAACCTGATTTCAAACTCAAATTCGGACTTATCGGTGAAGAAAAAGTACTTCGGGTGCATCTGCTGCAAACTTCCGATTATTTCTTTGGCTGTCGATTTGAACAAACGGAAAGTTTGTTTGGTGTTATCCAAAACCAAATCCAGCAAATCGGTCTTCTTTTTTATTGCTTCTCCAAGTTCTTTGTATTCCATATCTATAGAATTAAACGTAAAAAAGCCCTACAAAATATAGGGCTTATCTCTTTTTTGGGACACACAGAACTATTCCTCCGGATGTATAGCCTCCATAGGGCAAACATCGGCGCAAGTTCCGCATTCAACGCATTTTGAAGGGTCTATTTTGTAGATGTCTCCTTCTGAAATTGCTCCGACAGGACATTCGTCAATACAAGTTCCGCATGCTGCGCAATCATCTGAAATTTTGTAAGCCATTACTTTTAATTTTTAGGGTTTATAACTGCTGCAAAGGTATAACATTATCTCCAATCACCAACCAAAAATCGTGTTTTTTTTGATGGAATCAATTTTTCAGCCATGTTTTACTTGTAAAGGCAAACACGAAAAAGTCTCTTTGTTTGTTGCGATATGAGAATATCAAGATAATTAGTTTCTGCTAATTTCGGATTATCAGATATTTGCAAAGCCTGCAACGAAACATGATTTCAAATTATCTGGAACCGAGACACAATCAAGAAATAAAAGCGGGAATAGTTTTGTGCTTCTTCCCGCTTAATGTTTCAGACTTGTTTGATTTCTTGAATTTACCTTAGAAATCTGCCAAATGAATTGTCCTGTGATTATACAAGGAAACGGATATGGTTTTATCCTCAATAGTAACAGCTTGAATATCCTCAGAAGAAACCGTCAATGTGTATTCTATTCTGATGTTGTCGGCATTATAAGCAACAAGGGAAAGTTTATCTCCATTCGTTCCGTAGATACTCTCTTCTTTATGTCCTACTTCTTTCTTACCTTTCAACTCTGTAATAGACATATCTGTTCTCACCGTCAAGCCCATCTCTTCCGCACCTTGCCATGCTTCCGGAAGTTCGCTGTCTGTGAAACCCACAATAGTGTATTTCACAGGAGTGGCATTAGAATTTGTATTCTCTTCGTTGTCATCGCTTTTACATCCTGCGAACATTGTCGTTGCCACTATGGCAAACAATAAAAATAGTCTTTTTATCTCTTACTGTTTAACGTTACCAACTATATCCGTATGAAGGGGACGAATAACCGTCATCTGTACTTTGTAACAGAATGGCAACAGCCGCTATTGTAACAGCAACCCCGGTTGAAACGCCCCATGCTGTCCATGCCTTTTTGTTTCTTTTCTTCATGGCGGCATTCTTGTAACAATTTGCATATTCGCGATTTGCCCAGAGTTTACTATCCGGATAATTTAACTCATGGTCGTCCAAATCCCTTCCCGTAGCTATCAAAGTAGGAATAAGCCCTAATAATGGTGAGCCTATCAATGTTGTCGCCCATATACCGCCTCTGTAAGACCCTGCTCCTTGGTAGTACAGATTTGCGTCCTGACGTGCTTTCACACACATATTCTCTCCCGATATTTCGGATTGACTTTCCGTGTTTATTTGTTGATTCGGAATTGCTTCCTTGGTCATTTTCTCTACCTCTTCCATTTTATAGACGAATACACTGCCGTCAGATGTCTGGATTTTGAGAGATACGCCCGGAATTTGTTCGATAATAGTGCCGCGAATAACAGCTCCGTTTTTACAATATACCACATCGGTCATATTGTTTTGTGCAGACAGATTGCCAACAACGAAGAACATTATTGCAAGTGCCGCCAATTTGATAATAGATTTCATTTTAATATTGTTTTTTTGTTTTTTGCCCTGTCCCTCAGGCATATTGGAATTAAGTTCTGCCTTTACGGCTTGACATAAAAAACATGGGACTTTATTCTCTTACTTGTTACATGAGGTATTCCGGACAACCTGACTCTACAAATAAGCAAAAGCCCACGAGATACATCGTGAGCGTTCTGCCACTTTTACTTTCGTAGAGTTACAGTTGAAAATGTCCGGTTTTCATGTAACAAAAGTATAAGCGAAAACGCTTTATTATGTCATATTCCCTCGTTGGAGGACATTATCTTCTCATTTTGTTCTTTCTGTTCTGACTCTCCTTTCTTTACTTGTTTGATTTATGCGGCAAAGATAGTAAAATATTGAAACAACATGCTGATAAATGACAAATTATTCATGAAAGACAATTCCGGTTTTCCCCATTGCTTCACCATATCACTGCAAAATGAATTTTTTTCGACTATTGCTTTTACAGAGTGTTGTAAACAGCCGAGAAGAAAGTTGTTTTACCTGAGAAAACAACTTTCTCTGTAGGTGAGAAAGAAGAGCCCTGAAAATAAAACGCCGTTCCGGAAAAATAAAACGGCGTTCTGATTTTTTCTTTCGGCGTTTCGGTTTCGGTAAAAGGGCGTTTCGTCAAATCGGCTTGGGTGGGAAGCTTTTCGAGACGGTATTTAAGAGCTGCTTTTTCGTTGTCAAATTGCTCGAACTCGTGATAAATAACTATCTTTGCCGACAGAATAGAAAAATTTTGATGTTATGATATTATCCGGAAAGCTAAGATTGTTTGCATTGTCGCTTGCAACGATATGTATTTTGTGTTCTTGTTCGGAAAAGGTTGTTGTGGAGAAGTACGAGAACGGTAAGTCGAAACTTATAGCTGTAATGAAGAAGAAAGACGGTGTAAAGGTGAAAGTCGGGGAGGAAAGATTGTACGAGAACGGTAAGACAAGGCATAAGGGTGAGCTTGTTTCGGATAAAAGAACCGGAACGTGGAAGTTCTATTTCGAGAATGGCAAATTGTTTTCAAAGGCTGATTTCACCAACAGTCCGATGGGTGAGAATTGGACGGTTTATGATACGGCGGGAGAGGAGATTGTGAGCGGCAAGGATAGGGTGTTGGAAATTCATTTCGCTTCGGACGGAGGTTTATGCGATATAAAGGTGAAGCGTGGAGAGGGTGAAGTATTCTATAAGTTCTTCGAGAGTTTCAAGCCTTGCATAATATCCAATATGAAAGGTAATATTCCCAACGGAGAGACTACTTCATGGTTTGAGAACGGCAAATTGAACTCTTTCTATTACTACAAGGACGGAATACAGGACAGTTCCTATAAAGTATATACGGAAACGGGTGGTTTGTTGCTGAGCGGTCAATATAAGATGGGCGTTAAGGTTGGAAAATGGGAGTATTTCCTTTCGGACGGTACTCCTGCCGGCATAGAGATATACGATGTGGACGGCACTTTGTTGAAAGGCAGAAATTAGATGCGAGCTTTTATTTTCTTTATCTCTTTATTCTTTTGCGTGTTTTTGCAGGCTCAGCATTCTTATGCAAGGATTGAAGCCGAGGAAACAAAGAATACGGAATATCGGATATATCGTTTATCTGCCAAGGACAGCATTTGCATAAGCATAAACGGCAAAGGCAGTAAGGCTTGTTTGAAGATAAACGACTTTGTGCATGAAATAGGCAGTGATTATGAGAAATTGGAATATGCGGTATTTGGTAATGCAAAGGAGAAAAGGGCAATAGTTCTGCTCAATAAACGGGCAGAGGTGAGTTTGGGCTGCGATATGTTTATTCTTGACGGTCAGGGAGGAAACTTCTGCGGAAGCATTCCGGTTGCGGCATATACAAAAACGGATAAGGGCAGAATGGACTATAACAGCATACTGCCGTATATCTCTATAATCAAGGTGTCGAATCGTTATGTCCTGTCTTTTGAGACAGCTCTCATCGTTCTGTATCCTTTTGGAGACAGAGAGGAAATTCTGAATGGCAGAAGTATTTTCTATACTTACCAAAACGGAATTTTGGAATTGAACAGATAAGTCTCTTTTTGTTTGTTCGTACTAAAAAAGATAGCGAAACGGCAGAAGCATGAACTCTATTATGCGGTCTATCGTGGAACGTCTTTTCCAAGAGGCGTAATCGAAAGAAGTGCAGTACTTCAAGGTGGAGTCAAAATGTTCCTGTAACTGTGGCAAAAGTTGAGGTTCCTTGCCTATAAGAGCCAATTCATATTGGTATCGGAAGCTGCGATAATCGAAATTAGCGGAACTGATTGAAAATATCTCATTATCTATCATTACACCTTTGGCATGCAGATTGCCTGCGGTATAGAAATGCAGTTTAACGCCTGCCTGATGAAGCGAACCGAGATAATGCCGCCGTATTATATCGACAACGTGAACGTCGGAGTGTATGGGAGTAATCACATTGACATTAACTCCTCTTTGGGCAGCCTCGCAAAGCAATTTTCTCAAAACATGCCCCGGTAGAAAGTAAGGAGTCTCTATCAGAATTTCTTTCTCTGCCTTGGAAATCATTCTTTCGTATTTCGTCTTTATCTTCTGTCGATAAATACCGGGCAAATCCTGAATGAATACCCAGTCTCCTGTATGTAAATCTCTTTTTGTGCCGATTTTATTGAACGAATAGCGTTCAAAAGAACGGAAACTATCCTTATAGGAACGCCGTAGAACGGAAAGCACGGCTTTGTCGGTTGTCCGTAAATTCAATTCCCGCCAATTCAGACAGTAGGCTGTTATATTCGTTGAGCCTATGTAGCCTGTTTCTCCATCTATGACTATCAGCTTACGGTGATTTCGACAATGGTTCTTTGAAAGGAATGATTTGCCAAGACGCATCTTGCGGTAAATTCTCACTTCTGCTCCCAATTTTGTGAGAGGCTCAAAAAAGGTTGTGTCGGCTCCCGTACCCCATGCGTCAACAAGAATTTTTACCTCCAAGCCTTCGCTCGCTTTATCCTCCAATGCCATACGGAATTTCTCGCCCATGGCATCTTTTCCGAAGCGGTAAATCTCAATCCAAATGCTTTGTTTTGCATTTCTGATGTCTTCCAATACGGAATTGAAGAGAACAAGATTGTCATCGAAGATTTTGAATTTTTCCATTGGCAGATTGCTTTGTAAGACAAACCGATAAAGTCAGACTTTGTTTGAATCAGTCCACTGTTTTCTTGAACTTGAACTTCGGTTCTTCGTGATGTATCAGTCTTTTGATATTTTTTCTATGTGTCCACAAGATAAACAATGCGACAATGACCGAAAAACAAAGTTGTACCGTATTGATATTGTAGTGTAACCAAATACTGCATGTGGAATAAAAGACAGGGAAGCTCACTGCCGCACTCATGGAAGAGACGGATATGTAATGAGTAAGAATAAACACTATTACGAAAACAGCAAGTACAAGAGGAATGATTTTGTCGAACAGTCCGATTACAACACCTAACATTGTGGCAACACCTTTGCCCCCCTTGAAACGTGCAAATATGGGAAGTGCATGACCGATAACGGCAAAAATTCCAATGACCAACTGATAGTAAACAAGGTAATCGGGGTTCATTTCTGCAAGACTGCTGCCAAAGAATTTCGCAAAGTAAACTGCCAACCAGCCTTTGAAAACGTCTATTCCCAATACAAAAAGCCCCGGAAGCAATCCGAGTACCCTTATAGTATTTGTGGTTCCTGCATTTTTGCTTCCTTTTTCCCTGACATCTACTCCGTAAAATGATTTTCCTATCCATACCGCCGATGGAATGGAACCCAAAAAGTATGCGGCAAGAAGTCCGAGTGATAAGGCTGTTGCCAATGGTAAATCGCTAAAATTCATTTCTATTCCTCCGTATTGTCTGTTTCGTTGTCTTTGTATTGGTCTCCCAATTCGAGATTTCTGATAAAGGTACGTTTTTCTGCCGGTGTGGCAAGTCTGTACGTATAAAGCTTTCCGCCTTTTGTTTCGGTCTCCCTATCTTTGCGTGGAGTATCGTTGATAATAGAGTTGAAAGTCTCGTTCGATGACAATGCACTCATGGCAGCTCCATTATAAGTAAAGAAATACCAGTGATCCGGATTAGCTTCTACGTATAATCTGATTTCGGTAGTAAGAGTAGTTTTTATGAGTTGTATTTTCGTTCTTATGGTTTTATTGATTTGGTAATTGCCTACGTATCCGAGTTGAGCATTTGCAGTACCTATGTAGCTATGTTTGACAGGATCCCAAACCAATCTTATGCTTGGGAAAAACAATGTGCTTGCAACTTCTTTCGGTATGCTTTTCCATTCTCCTGTTACCAATAAGTCTTCAAACCATTCTTCGCCTTTCTCTTCCCCATAGATATATTTGAGATATTGTTTATAGGCTGAGTTTTCCAAATCTATCGGACTTAAATTCAAATCTTCATATAACTCCACTCCCATCAAATCCAAGGCTTGTCGGGAGAACGGGAATTTTATTGCAAGGCTCATTTGTAATACGGCTTCGTTGTTCTTGTCCACCGTAAGAGTTCCGTAATTATTCATTTGTACCGCACTGCCGACAGGAAGCCCCATTTTGATATTACCTTCTCCCTTTATATCGCAACGAGTCTTATTATATGAAAGATATTCTCCCATTTGCTCAAAGTCTTCAAGTTTTTGCTTTGATGCAATGATGTAATTCTTCTTGACTTTGTCATAAGTAAGATAGCCTTTTGTAGAAAGCATGACGTTATCGCCCTCCGTATCCGATGTCAAGAAAGCAATCTTAGGTTCAAAGTTATCTTCGTTGAAGAGAACCGAAGCTGTAATTCTGTTATTCTCTATATCGACAGGAGCTTCCGAAACAGGGATATATATGGATTGAGGATCTATTGGAGCAGAGAACTTAATCCACGCAGCTTGCTTGTCATTGCAATTTGCGGATATTTGTACACCTCCATCGAAATGGAAATTACTGTCTTGTGCATTTACCGTAACTTTTCCGAAGAAGTTGAAAGCAGAACTCAATGCCAAAGAACTATCTCTTGTAATGTCGCCTTTTCCGACGGATTGACCGCTTAATGGATTCAGTTCGCTGATAAAGACAGGATGTTTCTTGCCATCTTCGTCCACATAGTCTATATAAGCGTTTGCAGAGTATATTTGAGAGGAGGCAATATGTATTCTCGCATTACGATATTCATGTAATTTGCTTTCGGTATTTGCCAATATGGTAGCATTTTCCAAAGTGTCCATTTGGGCTCCTGGATATATTGTAATCTTTCCGTCGGCAGGTCTTACTCCTGCGTCGGCACACTTTATCAAATATACTTCATCAGCCAGTAATTTGTTCTCATTCAAATCCAAAGTTGCCTTTGATGAATTGAAATGCAAGCCTCCCTGATTCGGATGAGAGGAAACAAATTTTGCCCCCGGCTGTTCCAAATCCACAAGCTCACGAATATTTTTTGAAGCAAAGCCTTCCACTTTCGGACTCTGAGTATCCACAAGAGCCAACTGCTTATTATCCATATCCCATGCGAATTTGTCCACATAACAGCTGTATTGCAAGAACGGCAATTCTGTTTTGCTTACTCCTTCGTTGGAAAGAAATTCACCTTTTCTGTTTATGAAATCCACTTTTGCGCGAACATTCTCCGCTTTGAAAGCAATACTGTTACCGTCCAAAGCATTTAAAACAAAATTCGCCGTATCGGAAGTGTAATTATCGTTTTTGAATTTCGTAAGTTCGCTATTCACTATCATTTCTTCGCTCTTTGTACTTCCTTTTCCGGTTAAGCCCTCAGGACTTACAGTTAATGAACCCGTATGGAAAGCCTTCCCGTCATACATATTGAAAGCTTCGGCTTTTTGTTCGACGAACATATAATCTGCTTTGGGATACCAATGCTCGCTTGTTTGAGTAACATCGACTTTTGCAAAGGCAGCGGAACTTTTTCCTGTACTTTTCTCGAAGCAAACAAACTTTTCCGTTATGCAAAAAGCAGAATCAGGGTGGAAAACAAACATTTTGGAGTGTGAACGTGAGGCAAGGTAATCCAAATAACCCGTTCCCAACAAACCATTGCAACTTAAATCTATGCTATTGTAGAACTGCCCCTTTCCATTATAGGTTGCCAAACCTGTTGATGGCGTTTCCATTTTGAAACCAAGGGAATAGTCTCTCATAACGACCAAAGGTTCGTTTATTTCTTCAAATATACCGTCCGAAACAAACACTCCCTCAAATCTTACGCTGTCTGTCTTGAAATTAAATAGGTTCTTGATTTGGAAAGTATCCAATTTGTAGTAAAATCTTTCCCTATTGTAAACTCCGTTTTGGATTTTCGGCGAATCATAATAAACATAGCTGTTCTCCAAAGAGGACATTATAGGATAACCTTCCATCTTCTTCAAACTGCTCTTGTTGTTAGGTTCATCAATAAGCAGTTTGCAGTAAAGATGTTGTATAGGCGTCTGTATCATTACAAGTTTAGTGGAATCATCATACAAAGGCACGTAGAAATTCAAGCTGTCTATACTCGGCAAATCCAAAGCGAATTGTTCGTAAGAGAACTTACAATCTTTTCCGGTCATCTTGAAACGTCCTGCCATCACATCTCCGTCAAATTCAAAGCTCCTGTTCTTTTTCATTCGTATGCTTCCGTTCAACGGTCTTATGGATACATTATGCGTATCGCTCAAAGTGAACTTTTCAATACCGTTCATTCTTAGCTCCATGTCCAATACGTTTAACACCGCATTGGGTTCGCCTTTTGTTGCGGATACAAATCTTAATGCATCATAGTCTGCTCTCTTGCGATTGGCTGCTATATAATCGTAAAGTTTGGTCTTGACAATCGCAGTCTCTCTGTAACTTTCATAAATGATAAATCCGTTCAATGCAACATTCATCAACATCAATTTGGCTTGCACAGGCTCCAATCCTATGAATTTAGAGAATTGTTTAACGGTGAATTGCTCCTTGCCTGTTTGCTTTACGAAAGCCTGTATTCTGAATAATGGATTTTGTTCGTCTATACCCTGCAACTTATTCCATTTATCCTCCGAATAATAGTTATTACTTTCAAACGTGGCGAAAGTTTCTCTTGCCGGACCTTTGACTGCCGTGAATTCTATCTTGTAATCGTCCAAATTTGCATAAACAGCCTCGGTGTAAATATCAATGCAATGATATGAATCCACCCATGGAGAAGCCGAAATACCTTCTCTGTAATCGTTGAAGAAGATTTGACGATTGCTTTTATTGAAATTCATCTTGGTGCTTGGGTGATAAATGGAGTCTTGATTGGTATATATTGTTACCTGACAATCTTTTGTTATTATACCGTCCCTGCTGAAAGGATGTTCTATTGCTTTGGCTCGAATATACACCTTACCTTCTTTATAAAAACGTAATTCCGCAGGCATTTTTACATCTCCTGTACCTAAGAATTTACCTCCTTGCTGAGTGAAACCGCCTACATAATCCACATCGGGATAGATATTCTTTATTATCTCTTCCTTTTTGTAGGAATAAAAACGCGGATAGCTGTCATCTTTGCCTGCTTTACCATCGCTACACAAATCTTCAAATCTTCCATTCAGCTTATGTGAGAAAAATTCTTTGTTGGTAAAGGTAACGCTGTCGGCAAATATAGTAGCTCTGTTCAACGCTACTGTATATTTATCCAATTCCACATAGACATCATCTCCGGCTAATCCGGTCTTCTCCCAATTTACTATTCCGCCTTGTCCCTCGAAACTGTTTTCCATAAGATAGAGGCGACCTTTTGTGGAATGTATGGTATTGGAATCGGTAATGGTGCCGTAGGTAAGGTCAATTTCCGAATTTATATCAGCATATACTCCTCTTAGGCTGTCATTCCTGAAAACATATCCTCCTGCATCACCCATATTCCAATGTACCGTCTTAGACAAATACAGATAACCTCCGCTGAGAAGATTATATGTTGCAACAACTGCCGAATTGTAAATCTTCAAATTGTGATTTGCAATGTATTCCTGCATGCCTTTGAGCCATTGATTGTAGCTTTCCGGACTTTGATTTGATGATTGGAAAGCTATTTGTGTCTGAATAAATTCATAGAAACCGTTTCTCGCACGGGCATTCTTTTTTGCCATGAGTTGCGACAGTTTGACTATGTCTTTCCTATGCTGAATACTGAAATTACTCCATACCTGTCCGTATTCGGCAAGTAAGACTTCATAATTTTTCTTTTGGTCTCCTTTCAAATTAACATCGGAAGCGACCATTTCTGTCAACTCTTCGATATAGGTGTCGCTGTTACCGCTGAAGCCTTTGAACTTTTGAGCCTGCAAACCGAACATTGCCGATAAGCAAATGGAAAAAACGATAGTACGGAGCAAATTCTTAATCATCACTTTTTGACTTTAACAAGACGCATGGCTGCCCATTTGTCCTTGGTTTTTACTTTGTCGGTTTCAAGGCCGGATTTTCTGCATTCCTTTTCAAGAATATGCACATCGTCTTCAAAGAAACCGCTCAAAAACAACACTTCTCCCGAAACTATACTGCGAGCGTATGCTTCCATATTGTCCAAGAGAATATTCCTGTTTATGTTGGCGATGAAGACATCAAATTCTTCTTTTCCGCTTAAAAGAGAACTGTCTCCGAGGAATACTTTCACATTGACAGCATTCCTTTCCACGTTCTCTTTTGCATTATTCGCCGCCCAAACATCGTTATCGATTGCAACACAATCACAGGCTCCGATTTTTGCTGCCAAAATTGCCAATACTCCTGTGCCGCAACCCATATCCATCAAACGTTTTCCTCTAAGGTTTTCGTATGAAAGGAAATCTATTATCAAAGACGTGGTTTGGTGATGTGCCGTTCCGAAAGACATCTTCGGCTCTATGATTATGTCATATTTGACTTTCGGAGAAGGCGGGTTGAAAGGCGGACGTACTATACAGAAGTCTCCGAAAACCACAGAGGGGTAGTTCTTTTCCCATTCGGCATTCCAATCTTTTTGCTCTATTTCTTCAGTACTGTATTCTGCCTTGAGATTTTCAACAAATCCTAAATCCTCTCTTCTGACCTCTTCAATCTTTTCTTCCGAAAAGCAATCTTTAGGACAATATGCGTCAAAGCCGCTTGCGGTATCGACAAAACTTTCATACCCACAACCAATCAGAGCATCCTTGAATATATCCGCAATCCAAGTATCCTCTTCGCCCCACTTCTCATTGTGAGAAAGTCGGACGCTTAAGCGTATGTAATTCATTTTATGCTTAGAAACTGCCTGCTATTTCAATAAAGTCTGCGGCTTTCAAAGATGCACCGCCTATCAATCCTCCATCGACATCTTGTTGTGCGAACAAATCCTTTGCATTTTTGGCATTGCAACTTCCGCCGTAAAGTATGGAAATTTCTTGTGCCGTATCATCGGAATACTTCTCCGCCAACATCTTTCTTATAAAGGCATGTATTTCTTGTGCTTGCTCTTTGGTTGCTGTTTTACCCGTACCTATTGCCCAAACAGGCTCGTATGCTATTATGACCTTTTCCATTGCTTCCGCAGAAAGATGGAACAAACCTTGCGACACTTGTTCTTTGATTACGTCAAAGTGTTTTCCTGCTTCTCTGTCTTCCAACGACTCGCCTACACACACAATAGGTGTGATGTCAAGTGCCAATAGCTTGTTTACTTTCTCGGCAACGTCTTGGTTTGTCTCGAAGAAATATTTTCTTCTTTCACTATGACCTACTATGCAGTAGTCCACATTCATGCTTTGCAACATTTGTGCAGATACTTCACCGGTATAGGCTCCGTTATCGAACTTGGATACGTTTTGAGCACCGACAAAAAACTCCACATCCTCCGCTGCGTCTTGCACAAGTTCCAAATATGGGAACGGAGGACATACTATAACATCGACATCCGTGCTGTCAAAGGCTCTCAAACCCTCTGCTATATCATTTATCAAATCATCGGCTTGGTTGAATGTCTCATTCGATTTCCAATTGCCTGCAACAATGTTTCTTCTCATGAAATTACCTTGTTTTGAGTTATACCATAATAATTATACTTTGCAAACTTACGAATAAAATCCGACACTGCAAGCATTCGCCTCAAAGAAACACTGCAAGGCTCCCTTTATGAAGGTTGTCATAAAGAGAAAAAAGCATTCTTATTTGCCACAGTCTCAAAAAAACTTGTGGAAATATTATGCAGAACAAAATAATTCGCTAATTTTGCCACTGATACGTATTGACCGACAGCCGTATTTTAAGGAGCAAATCCGCTTTCGGAAAATGCAATCTAAGCAAGGGTTTAATGAAACGCCGTTTGGCTGAAATAAAACGGCGTTTCAGGAAATTGTTTCGGCGATTCGATTTCAATGAAACGGCCTTTTGTCAACAGTCTGAAAAAGAAGCAGAAACAGAAACGGGCATAACGTATCGTAATTTATTGAAAACGAAATGATAATCAGATGAAGACTTCTGACAGTATAGTAATCATTCCGACTTACAACGAGAAGGAAAATATAGAGAATATAATAAGATACGTGTTTTCCTTGGAAAAAGTTTTTCATATCCTCATTGTGGAGGACAATTCTCCCGACCATACGGCAGACATAGTGAAAAGGCTTATGCCTGAGTTCCCGGACAGATTGTTTATTGAAGAAAGAAAAGGTAAATTGGGTTTGGGAACAGCTTATATACATGGTTTCAAATGGGCTTTGAGGGAAGGCTACGACTATATTTTTGAGATGGACGCCGATTTCTCCCATCCGCCTAAAGATTTGATGCGATTATATGAAGCATGCAGGCATGGAGCGGACATGGCTGTGGGTTCCCGTTATGTGGACGGTAAGATTTCGGTTGTAAATTGGCCCATAGGAAGAGTGATGATGTCCTATTACGCTTCAGCCTATGTGCGTTTCGTAACGGGAATGAAGATAGGCGATGCAACGGCAGGATTTGCATGCTATCGGAGAGAAGTTTTAGAGAAGATAAAACTGGATAAAATCAAGTTTGTAGGCTATGCCTTTCAAATAGAAATGAAATACACGGTTTACAAACTCGGTTTCAAAATAGAGGAAGTGCCTATAATTTTTGCCGACAGAGTGTTGGGTCAAAGCAAAATGAGTATGAAAATATTCAAGGAAGCCTTTTTCGGGGTTTTCTCTTTGAAATTCAGGAATTGGAAAAACTATTAAAACAAGATAACGCATTTTACGATGAGAAAAAAAGTTACAAGTCTATTGACATTGGTTCTCTTATGTTTGGGAATCACAGCATATGCCCAGCAAGGGCTGATTGACATCAAGAAACTGCAAGACAGGCAGTACTATCCTACTTCTATATATAATTTGAGCTTTATCGGAACGAGCGATAAGTATGCTTATACCAAAACAGGTGGCGAATTATTCGTTTCGGAAGGTAAAACAGAGAAAGAAAGCCTCAAACTATCCGACTTGAACGGAGAACTGTCAAGTTTTGCCGGCATACAATTCGTTTCAAACGATGAGTTCGCTTTTGTAAGTTGGAAGTCGCATGCCATATTCTGCTATAATATGAAAAGCAAACACTTGAAAAAGATATGCGAATTGAAAGAGAATGCCGAAAATTTGGAAGTCGATTTGAAAAACGGCTGTGCTGCATATACAGTTGATGGCAACGTTTGGTATTCATGTCCTGACAAATCACCTGTTCAACTGACCAAAGACGGCGGAAAGGGAATAACATACGGCATGGCGGTGCATAGAAACGAATTCGGCATAGAAAAAGGATTCTTTTTATCGGACAACGGAAAGAAGTTGGCATTTTACAGAATGGACGAAACGATGGTGAAAGAGTATCCGATAGTAAATACCGATGCAAGAGAGGCAGAACCGACACCTATCCGCTATCCGATGGCAGGAATGAAATCACATGAAGTTACAATCTTCGTTTACGATTCCCAAACCGGCAAAACAGTGGAATTGCAAACAAGAGAAAATAACAGCCTTGAAGAAAGAGAGGCATATCTTACCAATCTGAAATGGAATCCCGAAGGAACGCAACTTTATGTTCAGAAATTAAATCGTAAGCAAAACCATTTGAAGATGAATGCATACGATGTAACAAGCGGAATGTTGAGAAAAACTCTGTTTGAAGAGAAAGCAGCAAAATATGTCGAACCGGAATCTCCCATTTTCTTCCTGCCTAAGCAAAGTAACAACTTTATCTATTTGAGCGAAAGAGATGGTTTTAATCATGCTTACCTTTATGATATCGACGGAAACATGATTGATAGATTGACCTCGGGCGAATGGATGATAAACTCTATAGAGGGTTTCAATGATAAGGGAAGCGAAGTTTATTTTTATGCAACCAAAGATTCTCCATTGGAACAAAACTTCTACGCATGCAACTTGAAAAACAAGAAAATCCGCAGATGTACCCCTGAAAAGGGAACTCACCATGTAAGTTTCAACTCTGCCGGTACTTTGTTCTTGGATTCATACAGCAGTTCTACACAAGCAAGACGGGTAGTGCTGTATAACGACAAGGCAAAGGAATTGAAACAACTTCACCAATCGGAAGACCCTTGGACAAAACTCGATAAACCACAGATAGATGTATTTACGATAAAAGCAAAAGACGGTACGGATTTATATGCCAGAATGATAAAACCGATAAACTTCGATGTGAACAAAAAATATCCCGTTATAGTATATGTATATGGCGGTCCGCATGCACAACTTATAACAGATACGTGGTTATCAGGTGCAAACAATTTCTTTTTGTTCCTCGCACAGCAGGGATATATCGTTTGGACGGTTGACAGCAGAGGTTCTGCAAACAGAGGGTATGAATTTGAAAGTGCGATATGGCGTAATTGCGGAAGCATAGAAGTAAGCGACCAAATGGACGGGGTTAATTACTTGAAAAGTTTGCCGTATGTAGATGCCGAACGTATAGGCGTTGACGGTTGGAGCTATGGCGGATTTATGACAATATCATTGAAATTGAAAAATCCGGGCGTTTTCAAAACTGCAACGGCAGGCGGTCCTGTCATAGATTGGAAATGGTATGAGATAATGTACGGTGAAAGATATATGTCCTCCCCTGAAGATAATCCTGAGGGCTATGAAAAAGCATCTTTGTTGAATTATGCAAATCAGTTGGAGGGAAAGTTGCTTGTCATTCACGGGGCGCAAGATCCTACTGTCGTAATGCAACATTCTTTGGAGTTCATCAAGAAATGTATCAAGAACGGTAAGCAGGTGGATTACTTTATCTATCCGGATCATGAGCATAATGTCAGAGGCAAAGACCGTATTCATCTTTACGAAAAGATATACCAATATCATAAAGAGAATTTGTAAGGCATAAGAATATATATCCGTTTCAATAAACAGAAGTTTTGACTGAAAAATAAGAAGACATGAAAAAAATATTGCACTTCATAATTTTGACATTATTATCATCCGGTACGTTTTTCGCCCAAAGTACATTGATGCCTGCACCAAGTGAAATGTGGGTTGATGATATTGATGTTTCTCAGGCAACGCTTCGTTGGAACGGAAATGAATATGCTTCTGCTTGGATTGTGGGATACAAGGCATTTCAGCAGGAAGCGTATATGGAAACTACTATCGAAGATACTGTGTTCTATTTGCAAAATCTTGCAAGTGGAACACGCTATCTTTGGACTGTGAAGGCAATAGATATAAACGGAGATACAACGGAAGCAGGTCCTGTCGGCACTTTTGTAACCTCGGGTTTTGACAGCGATTGCCCCATGGTTGAGAATTTAAGTCTTGGAAATATTGACGAAAACGGCATAAACATACAATGGACGGCAAATTCTCAATCCTCCTTATGGGAAGTTGTTGCCGGAGAGATTGGAAGCAATCCGGATAGAGAGGGGTTGAAAATAAGAACTCAAAATTATGAAGCAACGGCAGGAGCCTTGACTCCTTACGAGAGGTATCAGATAGCAGTGCGTTCCGATTGTTCCAATACTGTAAGCGATTGGAGGTATATTTATACGAAGTATTTACCCTATGGAGTTTCACAACTGCCTGTACAAACGGATTTCGAGAATGAGCAAGATTATATGAATATCGGTTTTGTCAATTCCGGCAGTAATGCTTGGGAAATAGGTTCTGCTACAAATGCGAGCGGCTCCGGCAGTAATGCCCTTTACATTTCCAATGATAACGGATTGACAAATGCTTGCGACCCTGCGGTTGCTGCCATAAGCTATGCATATATAGATTTTGAAATCCCTGAATATGCAGTCAGTTTTTATATAGATTTTAAGTATAAAACTCCTGCTCCTTTGCAAGGAGCAGCGTTGAGGGTTTATCTTTTAAGTCCCGGAAGTGCATTGAACATAGACGGACTTCCTTCTGCAAATGACCAAGTAGGTGAAAGTGTCTATTCGGGAGGCGATAACGTATGGCAAAATGTACATATAGAATTACCGCAATACCATATCGGTTCCACCAAAAGGATTGTTTTTGCATGGGAGAATGCGAATAATGCAGCAACAAGCGGTGCTGTCGCAATAGATGACATTTATCTTACGGCTCGTTATTGTGCCACTCCATCCGGTTTGACCATTGCAAACGTTTCTTTTAATTCGGCTGTTCCGACTTGGGAGGTTAGAGATAATCAGACCACCTTTAATATGGAGTATAAGCAGACGGAAAGTTCGGAATGGACATTATTGGAAGGAGTAAGCCCCAATACTCTTTTGGAAAATTTGCAAAGCGCGACACAATACACTTTCAGAGTGCAGGCGGATTGTACAGATGAACAAAGTTTTTGGTCGGATACAGCTGTGTTCTCCACTAATGTTGCAATTCTGCCGCCAACAGATATACGAATCAGTTCTTTCAATGAAAATTCTGCTGATATTACTTGGTCTGTAACACCTAATGCAATAGCATGGTTGCTCGATATAACCAATGGTAATACTCTTACTTCAAACCAATTCGAGACTTCATATAATGAATTGCAACTTACAAATCTTGCAGCAAACACTGCATATTCCATAAGAGTGAGAGCTGTTTCTTCCGATAATGATACGAGTTTGTATTCTTCGGTCGTTCATTTACATACTCTTTGCAATCCTATTGAGCAATTCCCTTATTGTTGCGAGGATACGATAAAATTCAAATCCGATGAAGGCTTTTGTATGCTTCAAGACTGTTGGCGGGTAAAGCAAGATACCCTTTGCTGTCCGATGTTTAATCTTTCTGCGAGTGCAAACCCCGTTCTTATCTTCGATTTGGAGTCTGAAACGGGAGAAACGCCCTTATTGTTGATTTCTGATAGAGGTGAAAATTTCAGAATATTGCATTCAATAACTCCGGGCAGGAATATAATCCGACTAAATGAGATTATGAATGAAGAAAGAGTCGTTTTCGCATTTCAATCTTATTTATCCGAAGACAGGATATATGAGTACAAAATAACAGGTTTTACTATAAAGGACAGTTGTTTTGCTCCCGATAATCTGACGGTAAATAATATCAACTCAAATTCGGCAGTGGTGGAATGGAATGCCTATGAAAATAATACATCCTTTGATTTGACTGTTGTGAATATAGCGAATGAGGATACTGTTCATGTCAATGGGGTAAGCAGTCCTTATGTTTTGAGAGGATTAATTTCTGATATGGAATATGTAATCTTACTGAAAGCAGATTGCGGAGATGTTTCGGCAGAGAATAATACTCTTATCAATTTCAGAACTGTAGGAGATGTTTCGGCTTGTTCTGTGCCTACAAATTTTATCTGTCAACATTATCAAACCAAAGGTAATGAGACGATAATCTGTACATGGGACGAGGTGGAGGATAAGCCTTACATGCGATGGGAAATAAACTACAAAGAAGCTCTTGCGGTCAATTTTGCTTCCGAGGAGATAAATCTTTATCCTCGATTTACGTTGCGAAATCTTGAACCGGGAAGTCGTTGGGAGTTCAAACTGAGAGCAATTTGTGCAGTGGGAGACACATCTGCTTGGACGCCGATACAAACGGTTATTGTTGGAGAACAAGGCTTAAATCCTGTCTCTTATGGGAATACATCTTTGAAAATCTACCCTAATCCGACAAATAAAGTCTTGCATGTGGAAACCGATGAAACTGAAATAAAAGATGTACAACTTATAGATGCAAACGGAAGGGTTTTGAAGGTGTGGGAAAGTTTGCCGACAGAGATAGATGTAAGTCGTTATCCTAACGGAATATACTATCTCAATGTCAGCATAAACGGAACGCGTTTGTCGAAAAAAATAAGTCTGCAATAAAATGCTATGATGGCAAATATCGCTTACGATATTAAACATAACATTACTTGAATTGTTGGCAAGAGTTATGCTGTTTCGTTTTTTCTTTGTACATTTGCAAATTGGAATAAATTTTATTTTGCAACAAAATGAATTTGGTGGAGTTAAGTCAATGTGTTGAGCAGGAGTTTACCTTGTTTGATAATAAATTTTCGGCTTGTTTGCCTAATGGAGATGATACTCTCGGCAGATTATCGGATTATGCGTTGTGCCAAAAGGGCAAAAGGTTGAGACCGCTTGTAAGTTTTTTGGTTGCAAAAACATGCGGAGGAGCAAGCGAAGCCACATATCGAGCAGCTGTGATTTTAGAATTGTTGCATACGGCATCTCTTGTGCATGATGATGTATTGGATGAAAGCAAACTGCGACGCGGAAAGCGTACCATCAATGATATTTGGGATAACAAAACAGCAATTCTCTTTGGAGATTACATTTATGGGGTTTGTCTGCATCTTATAGAGACGAAAGAAGATTTTGAACTTTTGGATATTTATTCCAAAATTGCGAGAGAGTTGCCGCAAGGAGAGCTTCTGCAAAAAGATGTTACCGATTCCATGAATTGCAATGAAGAGACATATTTCAACATAATAGATGGAAAAACAGCGTCTCTTTTTGGAGCATCTGCATACGTGGGAGCGAAAACAGCCAAAGGGTCAAAAGATTATTCAAAAGAGGCGGAGCAGTTCGGTCGAATGCTTGGTAGGGCATTTCAAATAAGAGATGATATTTTGGATTTGACTCTTGAAACCGATAGTGGCAAAGGACATGGCAATGATATAAAGGAGAAGAAAATCACTTTGCCGATTATCTTTTTACTAAAAGAACTCGGACAGGAAGAGAAGAGTCGTTTGCTTGAATTTATTGCTGGTGATGATAAGACCGATGACGATATTGCCCGACTCCTTAAAAGCATACAAAACACGGATTGCCTGAATAAGGCAGAGCAACAGGTGATACGTTACAGTCAAATGGCAAAACAACATTTGCAAACTTTGCCTGAAAATGATTACAGAAAGAAATTGGAGGATTTGACAGACTATCTTGTCCTCCGTAATCTATAAATAAAAGGAAGAAGAAATGAAACGTTCGATTTTAACATGTATTTGTTTGACGATATTCGCAATTTGCGGATATGCACAACAGACTTTGCCGGCTGTCGATGTGAAAACATTGGACGGAAAGACAATTAACACAAAGGATTTCCACAATGACGGCAAGCCTTTTGCCATCTGTTTTTGGGCAACGTGGTGTAAGCCTTGCTTAATGGAACTTAATACATTTGCAGAGAACTATGAGCAATGGCAAAGCGAGACGGGAATGAAAATATATGCCGTTTCTATTGATGATAGCAGAACAAGTTCAAAAGTTTTGCCTCTTGCCAATAGTTCGGAATGGGAATTTGAAGTCGTTCTTGACGTAAACAGCGAATTTAAGAGGGCATTGGGTGTAAATAATCCACCTCATAGCTTTGTTGTAAACGGTAAAGGTGAAATAGTTTGGCAACACGTCGGCTTTACTCCGGGCGATGAACAACATCTGATAGAGGAAATTCAAAAGGCATTGAAGAATTGACAAAGCAGTTTCTTATGAAAAAAACAGCACTACTGCTATTGCTTATTTGCTTCTCAATATGCACACAGGCACAAAGCATTTTGGGTGGTAAAGTGAGTGGTAATTTCCAAATCGATATGCAGATGTCGAAAGAAGATTCTGTCATCGGCTCAGAGAAAGTGAGGGAAAAGTTTTTGAGTAATGCTTTTGCAAATATCAATTACAATGCTGGTGATTTCTCTGCCGGCTTTCGTTTCGAATCATATTTGAATCCTATACTCGGTTTCGATAATCAATACAAAGGCTCGGGTATTCCGTATCGTTGGGCATCCTATAAAAAAGATTATTTGGAAGTAACAGTCGGAAATTACTACGAGCAATTCGGCAATGGTTTGGTTTTTCGTGCGTACGAGGAGAGAAACCTCGGCTTGGACAATGCAATGGATGGTTTAAGAATAGTTGCAAAACCTCTTTCCGGCTTGACCATTAAAGGCATCATCGGTAAGCAACGTTATTATTGGGAAGACATCTGGAAAACCGACAATGGATTGGTCAGAGGCTTGGATGCAGAAATCAGCCTTAACGAATTATTTCCTGCATTGAGGGAAAAGCCGACACGTCTTAATATTGGAGGAAGTTTCGTTTCCGTTTATGAAAAATCGGAAGCCAGATTCGTTAACTTTGGAGACACATTGTACAGAATGGAAATACCCGAAAACATTGGAGCAGCTGCATTCCGTTTCGACCTTTCACACAAGGCATTTTCTCTTTCTGCCGAATATGCACGCAAAGGACAAGACCCGAATGCCGTGAACAACTATATTTATCGCAAAGGTGAAGCCTTCTTGCTCAAAACCGCCTATTCGATAAAAGGATTTGCCGTTTCCTTGGAAGCAAAACGAATAGACAATATGAGTTTCAAGTCCAAGCGTGCGGAAGTAGGCAATATGCTGAATATAAACTACCTTCCTGCCATAACGCGTCAGCATTCATATTCTCTTATGGCAATGTATCCATACGCCACACAGGTGAATGGTGAAATGGGATTGCAGTTTGATGTGATGTATAAGGTAAAAAAGAACACCTTTCTGGGCGGAAAATATGGTACAAATTTGAAGTTGAACTATTCGCGTGTTCATTCCATAAAACAGAATCCTGTAGATGGTTATGATTTGAACCAAAGCGGAACAGAAGGCCATACTTCCTCTTTCTTCAAACTCGGAGATGATTTATACTTTGAAGAGATAAATTTTGAAATCAACAAAAAACTGAGCCGCGACTTTAAGTTGAACCTCATGTATTCCTATCAGAGTTTTAACCCTATTGCATTCGGACACCCCGAAGACAAAAATATATATGCCAATATATTCGTTGTTGATGGTACATACAAGATAAATCGAAATCATTCTTTGAGAGGCGAGGTTCAATGGTTACTTTGCGAGCAGAATTACGGAGAATGGGCAAAAGGAGATTGGTTGCAACTCACCGCAGAGTACAATTTCGCAGGTAAATGGTTTCTTGCAATAGGCGATCAATGGAATTACGGCAATGAGAACGAAGAAAAAGTTCACTATTACAACGTATCTCTCGGTTCAACCTACAAAACCACACGAGTGGCATTGAGTTATGGTAAACAACGCAGCGGTATTATGTGTATAGGAGGCGTATGTAGAGAAGTGCCTGCCTCAAATGGTTTGTTTGTAACTATAAGCAGCAGTTTTTAATCATGAAAGCACAGAAAATAAAACATATATTATTCTTATTAGTGAGCTTACCTGTTCTTTTGCAATCCTGTGATGATTTCACAGAAGAAGAGAGACTGACCCCCTTACGTGGGGAGACGACGGATAAAGCCCCTATAAGCAAAATACAAAATGAGCAAGTCCTGTTGTTGGAAGATTTCACAGGTTGGAATTGTCCGAATTGTCCTGAAGGAACAGAGATATTGAAATCTTTGAAGCAGACTTACGGTGATAAAATCGTGATTAGCGCAATTCATCAGGGATCTTTTGCAAAACCCAAAGAAGAAAATGAACATCTTGACCTGCGTACAGAATATGGAGAAGAGTTAGGGAAGTTTTTTAATATCAGAAGTTGGCCTACATTGGTGATTAATCGCGATGTAATACCGTCCGGAAGAGGAGACTGGGCGAATAAAGTCGCAGAATACTTTGCCTCCACACCTCACCTTTTGAACCTCTCACTCGGAGCAAAGCAAACAGGAGATAATATTGTCGTTTCAGTACGTGCAGAAGCCGTGGAAAATATATCCGATAATTTGATAATCACCCTATACATTACAGAGAGCGATATAAAAGGCAAACAAAACGACAAAGGAACAATATTGGAAAATTATTTATTCCAACATGTTTTGCGTAATAACCCGCTTGTCGGACTGCCTCTGACAATAAAAGAAATGAAGCAAGGAGAAAAAATCGATAAATCCTATCTCCTTACAACAAACGGATTAAACCCTGAGCATTGCAGTATTGTCGTAATGGTTGCAAAGGCTTCCGATGGGAAAGTAATACAGACAAATGAGATTGAAATAAAGTAATATAGTACAAATAAAAAGATAAAGCATGATGAAAAACATTTACACTATTCTGTTGGCGTTCTTGCCGATAATCGGTCTTAACGCCCAAACAATCAAAGTAACCTTTGAGAACGAGGAAATTGCAAACGGAGATACCGTAAAGGTAGAGACGACAGCAGGAGAGGAAGTCAAGAGTTATTTTTTCCTTACCAATATGACTGCTGCACCTATTGAAGCACGTTCTCTTTATTCTAAAATTCAAACCAATGAAGGAGATGAAATTCTTATGTGTTTTGGAGACTGCACAACAGATAGCATTTCATCTTTTGTGTCTTTAACTCCGGGCGAAGAGTATAGGAATTTCGACATAGCCTATACGCCTGCAAGCGATAACCCTGCCTTGATACAGGTATCATTACAAAAGAAAAACGGAGAGGACGTAGAGACTATGATTTCTTTCTTCGTAAAGTATCATAATCCGGATGTCTCCTTGCCTACGCAAAGCAAGAACCAAGCTCTTGGCGTTGATGTGTATCCTAACCCGATGGCGAACACTGCGGTTGTGAACTATTATATTCCGTCCAAATATACTAATCCGCAAATGGTCATTCGTAACATGGTTGGCAAAACCTTGAAGACCTACAGCTTGAAAAGCGGCGTGCAAACCAAGTTGAACATAAGTTCTTCCTCTCTTTCAAACGGAGTATATTTCTATTCCATAATATCTGACGGACAAACACTGACAACGAAAAAGCTTGTGATCCGAAAATAACATAGTTTCATAGCATCTTACTATCAAAAAATCTCTGCATAAACCGCAGAGATTTTTCTTTTTGTATCAACCGGTAAAGCAAAGCACCATTTCACAAAACCGAAACGCCGAAAGAATTTCTTAGAACGGCGGTTTGTTTTTCCGAAACGGCGGTTGGGTAATTTTCTTTGTTGCAGGGGGTTATAGCGATGATGGATTGGTGAATTTATAAAATACTCTGATTTGGGTATTGCAGGGTGTAAGAGGTGGTTGTACCTTTGCAGTGTGAAGATTTTGTAAGTCGTTTCTAATTTTAATTGTTCTTTCAAATTGCAAAGCGAGACGTGGTTAGGGTTTTAAGCGTCTCGCTTTCTCTTTTATGTTACTGTGTCAGCGGGATTTACTGTTGATTTTCAGTTGTTGCAATTCTGCTTTTTGCTCGGGGCTTACACGGAAACTCTCTCTTGCTTTCTGTATCGCTTTATTGTGAGTCCATGAGTCAAGACGTCTTTGTCTTATTATCGGGAGCGTATCTGCATATTGTTTTGCCAAAGCAGTTGCAAAATACCATGCCTGTGCCATTTTGATATAGTATTCCTCGCTTCGGATTGCAGCAATCATGTCAAGGTATTCCGACTTAAATGTGTTTTCTTCCAAGTAATACCGCATCAACATGACTATTCCGTATCTCTTTGTATAGGTATGCTCGGAGGCAATCCATGTTTTGATATGTCCAATCAATGAAGGCAAATGCTTTTTGAAGCATTTTGGATTAAAACAATCGCATGTTGCCCAATTATTTATATATGGAAGAAATTCATTCAGGGCTTGTATGCACTCTTCGTAATCTTTTACCTGCTCCAAGAGGAAAGCGTGCAGATTGTTTTCCTCAAAATATTTGTGAGGAAGCTGTTTTATGAACTGCCTTGCAAGTGGGCTGCCGTTAATCTGTTTTGCGTACTGTCTCAATGCCGGCGTACGTATTCCAATTACACTTTCAGCGGCAATGGAAGGCATAAGTTTTGATGAAAAATCCCTGTACTCTTTGTCCTGTAAGGCAAACAAATCGTCTTGTAGCATTTTTGTCGGTTTGACTTATCTGTATCTGAGCTTGTTTTCAAAATCCGATAACGGTATATCAAAAGTCGGAAATCCGCTGCTGTAAGGGGCTATTTCGTATGGAGGGAAGAAAATATGCAAATGACTGTCATCAACATAGAATCCTGTCTCGGAATTTATTCCTTTGAAGTCTTCCGGAAAAAATTCTTCGGAATGTTCTGCTATTTTCTTTTTTATGAAAGCATTTATCGGTTTTTTATAGTCGTAAGCTGCAACAAAGAAATCGTCCAAGGATATTTTCTTACCTGTTTTAAGGTCTATATTGTACGCTTCCCTGCTCGGCATGCCGTGTGCTCCCCCGAGGAAGATATAAGTCTCCATATAAAGACTGAGTAATTTGCTATCCTCTCTCCAAATCTTATAATCCGCATTGGCTTCCGCCTTGAAATCCGGGTTAAGCTGCTTCATCTCTTTGCATAAGTCGGCAGAACGTGCTTCGTCTCTCAAATCGTTTATCGTTTTTACTATTTCGCGATTGAGAAAAACGTATTTTGAGCCGGAAAATTGAGGATATTTCATCTTCAAATTGCAACATGCGTCTGAAAAATCGTACGTCTTCGCACTCACTATGCTCTTTGATTTGTTCTTCTCGGATGAAGAGTCGAGCGTTTCGCACTTCGATTGTTCTTTTCCTTCATTTGCTTTGTTTTTGGAACCGCAACTAATCATCATGACAACGAGAAGAATAAGCGGAATGTAACATCTCGGTTTTGAAATCATGGTCTGTGTTTTTTATGGTTATATAAACAGAACGTATCTCCAAGGCTTATTGTTTTGTATTCAAGCGAAGTTTCTGCAAATTCGACAAATAGAAATGCAGTGATGACAAAAGAAAAAGCGGTCTCAACGAATGAGAACCGCAAAAATACAAGACATTTTCTTCTTTCTTTATTCGGCAGGAATAGGAGTGTAAACCCTCGCAGCAAGTTCCTTATCGATTTGATACAAACCGTATCCGTTGTCGCCGATAAGCCTCAATGTGTCTATAAGTTGCTGAGCATTGCTCTCCTCTTCAACTTGCTCATCAATGAACCACTTCAACATGGACTGCGTTGCGTAATCCTCTTCTTTGGAAGCCAATGTGAACAATCCGTTAATCATAGAGGTAACTTTCTTTTCATGTTCCAATGTTTGCTCAAAGGCAACCAAAGGACTTTTCCACTCTGTTTCTACTTTGTCAATGGGTTTCAAGCAAACCTTTCCGCCTCTCTCCACTACGTAGTTGAAGAACTTTATGGCGTGATCCTGCTCTTCTTTGAACTGAATGAAGAACCAGTTTGCAAAACCTGGCAATCCCTTTTTTGACATGTCGGCAGACATAGATAAATAAAGGTATGCCGACCAAAATTCCGCATTGATTTGGGCATTCAATGCCTCTTCCAATTTCTTGTTTAGCATATACGTTTGTTTTTATGTTCGTTTCATCTCTCTGTCTTGCTGTACCGCAGCCGCAAAACAAGAGATACAATTTGTTTATTCAACAACTGAACCCATCATTTGTTTAACGAGTATCTCAGAATTAAATTGTGGTTTTTGTACCTTTGCAAATCCAAACTTCAATAGAAGAAGATGACAGAATACGAAGAAACAATAAAATATTTGTTTGGTTTGCTTCCGATGTTTCAAAGAGTGGGAGCAGCTGCATATAAAGCCGATATACATAATACGGTCGAGCTTTTGAAAGCTTTGGGAAACCCGGAGAAGAAATTCCGCTCCATACATGTTGCAGGGACAAACGGCAAAGGTTCCTCCTCTCATATAATCGCTTCCGTATTAAGGGAGAAAGGATTAAAAGTCGGCTTACATACATCTCCTCATTTGAGGGATTTTCGCGAGAGAATAAAGGTTGACAACCGTATGTGTCCGGAAGAATTTGTTGTTTCTTTCGTAAAGCAACACAAAAAGCTGATAGAGAAAATTCAACCCTCCTTTTTTGAACTTGCGGTTGCGATGGCATTTGTATATTTCGCAGAAAGCAAAGTTGATATTGCGGTTGTGGAAGTGGGAATGGGCGGAAGATTGGATTCAACCAATGTCATAACTCCTTTGGTCAGTCTTATAACCAACATAAGCCTCGATCATACTCAGTTTCTCGGCAATACATTGGAGGCAATAGCAGGCGAAAAAGCGGGGATTATCAAGCCGGAAATTCCTGTTGTGATTTCGCAAACGCAGAACGAGACTGAAACGGTATTCAAATCAAAAGCAGCAGAATGCAACAGCCCTATTGTTTTTGCGGATCAATATTTGGAAGTTCGTAATTCAGTCGAGGAAGCCGATGGTTTGCGAATGGATATTATTCAAAGAGAGAATAAGCCAAGATTCAAAGGACTTCTCTCGCCTTTGGCAGGGGATTATCAGAGGCGAAACATATTGGGAGTTATTGCACTTATCGATATGCTGAACGAGAAGTACGGTTTCGGTATAGATGATGAGACTTTGAAAAACGGAATAGAGAAATTGAATGAGAATTTTCCGATTCTCGGCAGATGGCAGTGCTTATGCCGTAAGCCGATGACTATATGCGACACGGGACACAACGAAGACGGTTTGCGTTTCGTCATTTCCCAACTGTCGAGACAGTCATACGAGACTTTACGCTTTGTTTTGGGAATGGTGAATGACAAAGATGTAGATAAGGTTCTTTCAATGCTGGATAGGAAAGCTGTCTATTATCTTTGCAAAGCTGACATTCCTCGCGGTATGATGGTGGAGGAACTTGCCGAAAAGGCAAAAAACGCCGGTTTGACTTACAAAAAATGCAATTCCGTGCGGGAAGCACTTGCCCAAGCTCAAAAAGATGCAGGTGAAAGGGACTTGGTATTTGTCGGAGGTTCGACTTATACGGTTGCAGAGGTGATATAGAAAGCGGAAACGCTATAAGAAAAGAAAAAGACAAGCCCTTATTTCAAGGGTTTGTCTTTTTCTTTAATCACATATATGTCTTCATTCTCCCGTTTCATCATATACTTTTCTCTGCCAAACTTTTCCGCTGCTTCCATGCTCTTTTCAAGTTCGGAAAAACGAATGCTGTCGGAGCGGATTTCATCTTCAAGAAATTGTTTGCGGTCTTCCAGCTCTTTGAGTTGCTTGTTTACTTTGAGATAATACAGAAAGCTGTTTCTCGGAGTAAACAATACCACAAGAACAAATACTTCCACTGCAATAAGGTACTTGTTCTTTATTATCTTGAACAGTCTGCTTTGTTTGAATTCGGATAAAGTCATATTCTATATTATTTCCCGTTCATGTAAATCGACCAAGCTTTCACCGCCTGTAAGCCAATAGGTGTTCAATCCCACTTTCGCCGCCCCTTCAAGGTGTTGTTTGCTGTCGTCTATGAATAAGGTTTCATCGGCTTTTATTCCTGCTGCATTCAAAACATATTTGAAACTCTCAGGGTGAGGTTTGCGGTGATGTATTTCATTGGAAAAAAATGCTTTTTCAAAGGTATGAGTGAATAAATCGAAGCCCAACTGCCGTTCAAACTCCTTTTTTAAGAACTCTATGTGCAGTACATTGGTATTGGAGAAAAGAAACAGTCTGTATTTCGACTTCAAGACTTCAAGCAAACGGATAACATCTTTCGGAATGTCCAAAATCATGGAAAACCAAGCCGTATCTATTTGTTCGTCCGTCAAATTTTTTTTCAGCAAAGCCCGAACGCCCTCTCTGAATTCCGCAGGAGTGCATTTACCTTCCTCGAATCGGTCTATTATCTCCACTTGTGCCGCCTGTGTATAGACTTTATCGAAATCCTTTATGCCGTAAGCCTTGAAGGACTCTATGACTTTTTGGTAGCTTACGTTGAGTATAACGCCACCCATGTCCAATAATAAATTCTTTATCATTCTTTCTCCTCTTTTCTATAATGATTCCAACCTTGGGCTTTCAAAGCTATTGTGGTGTTTTGAGGGGTTACTAAATTACAACCCAAAGATTTGTCTGTTATATGGCCTATTATATGAATGTTTTCTTCGTCTTTGACTTTGTCGTAATACTTTTGGTTTAATGTAAAGAGTAATTCGTAATCCTCTCCGCCGTTCAAAGCCCCCGTATCTGCCAATATTTTGAACTCTTCATAGACTTTGGACGTCCTTTGGTCGATTGGGATTTTGTTCAAATACAATTCGCAACCGACATCCGAATGTTTGCAAATATGTAACATCTCTGAGGCCAAACCATCTGATATATCTATCATTGAACTTGGCACAATACCTTCCTTTTCAAAGAATTCAATCGTCCTTTTGCCCGCTTCGGGTTTCAGTTGTCTTTGAAGAACATATTCATAATCCTTTAACTCGGGTTGCATATCGGGATTGACCAACCATGCCGCCTTTTCCCTTTGCAGCACCAACAGACCTGCGTATGCCGCTCCCAAATCGCCGCTTACGCAAACCAAATCATGTAATTCGGCTCCCTTTCTCTTCACCACCTTATTCTTTTCAGCTTCACCCAATACAGTAATCGAAAGAAACATTCCGCTTGTGCTGCTTGTCGTATCCCCTCCCACGACATCGACACCGTATCTCTCGCAAGCCAGATGAATACCTGCATAAAGTTCTTCCAAAGCCTCCACGGAAAAACGGTTGCTTACCGCTAATGTAATGGTAATTTGCTTAGGGCATGCATTCATTGCATAAATATCAGAGAAGTTTACTACGCATGCTTTATAGCCCAAATGTTTCAGAGGTGTGTATGTCATGTCGAAATGCACACCTTCAACCAAAGCATCTGTGGAAACCAATATCACCTTGCCGCCATAATCCAAACAAGCCGCATCATCACCCACAGAAAGCAAAGTACTTGTATTTCTTATCTCATTACATTGCGGGAAATTCAGTCTCTCAATCAAACCGAACTCACCCAAATCTTCCAATTCCGTTCTTTTATCCATCTGTCAACAAAAACATTTGAAATGCAAAGGTACAAATAAATACTGCAAATCCGAACAGTATTCGCAAATGCCCCTGAGACAATATGCCGAGAGTTGTCTGCAAACTGTCCTCCGCATAAGAAATAAACACTTCCCCAAAGCTGAAAATCGAAAGGCCGAAAGAAAAAATTAAAACGGCGAAAGAATTTTGCCAAAGGCCGATTCAATATCGACGAATCGGCCTTTGGTTGTACCGCTGCTATCAAAGGGCATAAAGAAAAGAGGTTCAATAGCAACAAATTTGTATTGAACCTCCTTTTTATTGTGATTTGTCGGAATGAAATCAATATGCCTTGGCAAATATGACCCTTCTGTGAGAAGGCTTGCCGCTATATATACATTTGCCTTCCTCCTCCGGAGAGTCGAAAGGTATGCAACGTATGGTTGCTTTGGTCAATTCTTGGATTTTTTCTTCCGTTTCAGGCGTTCCGTCCCAGTGTGCAGAGATGAAACCTCCTTTTGTTTCCAAGATTTCTTTGAATTCCTCCCAAGTATCGGCTTTTCGAGTATTGTCTATTCGGAATTTCAAGGCTCTGTCATAAAGGTTCTTTTGAATGTCTTCAAGTCTTTGCTCTATGACCTCCGCAATTCTTCCCACCTCTATGAGTTCCTTCTCCATGGTATCCCGTCTTGCCAACTCGCATTTGCCTTCCGCCAAATCTCTTGCTCCCATGGTTATACGGATTGGCACGCCTTTGAATTCATATTCGTGAAATTTCCAACCGGGTTTGTATTCTCTGCGGTCGTCATACTTGAAACTGATACCCTTTTCGGAAAGGGCTTTTTGAATTTTGGCAACTTCTTGATTTATTTGGTCGAATTGTTCCTCCGTTTTGAAGATTGGAATGATTGCAACTTGTATAGGAGCGAGTGCCGGCGGCAATACTAATCCGTCATCGTCCGAATGCGTCATTATCAATGCTCCCATAAGTCTTGTGGATACTCCCCATGAGGTTGCCCATACATATTCCAATTTGTTTTCCTTTGAAAGGAATTTCACATCGAAGGCTTTTGCGAAATTTTGTCCCAAGAAATGAGAAGTGCCTGCCTGCAATGCTTTGCCGTCCTGCATCATTGCTTCTATGCAATAGGTGTCCACAGCTCCTGCAAAACGTTCGTTAGGCGATTTAACACCGCGAACAACCGGTACAGCCATGAATTTTTCCGCAAAATCGGCATAAACGTCCAACATTTTTCTTGCTTCCGCTTCTGCTTCTTCGCTTGTGGCATGAGCAGTGTGTCCTTCCTGCCATAGGAACTCCGCAGTTCTCAAAAACATACGCGTTCTCATTTCCCATCGCACCACATTAGCCCATTGGTTACACAGTATAGGTAAATCCCTATATGATTTTATCCATCTTTTATAGGTATCCCATATAATGGTTTCAGATGTCGGCCTCACTATAAGCTCTTCCTCCAATCTTGCGTCGGGATCGGGTTCAAGCCCTGCCGAACCATCTCTTTTAGGTTTCAATCTGTGGTGAGTTACAACGGCACATTCCTTGGCGAAACCTTCGACATGTTCCGCTTCTTTCTCGAAGAACGACTTAGGAATGAATAAAGGGAAGTACGCATTTTGATGTCCCGTCTCTTTGAACATCTTATCTAAGGTCGCTTGCATTTTTTCCCAAATTGCATAGCCGTAAGGCTTTATCACCATGCAACCTCTGACAGATGAATTCTCTGCCAAATCCGCTCTAACAACCAACTCATTATACCATTCCGAATAATTTTCCGAGCGTTGTACAAAATCTTTTGCCATATTGATTAAACTTTTTGTCTGTTTATGGGGTCATACTACTTGCCAAAAGGAGAAAAATCAGTATTTTTGCCCTTGAAAATAGTGGTGCAAAAGTACGAAAATATTTTTTGAAACAATCCAACAAAGGAGGGCTATTATGAGAATCAGAACTTTAATAAGAAGAAGTGCAATCATCGCGGCAAGTTCCGCTCTTGCAGGAATAATCTTTTCAAGTTGCAATGCTTCTTTGCTTTCAGTGAGTTATGATGATGTGTATTCGGATTCCGACGAGGAAGAATACCTGCAACCTGAACCGGTAAAAAGGGAAAAAAGTTTGGCTTACCAAGACCCTGCTTACACAAAGAAGACAGAGGCGTATCGTGAAGCCATTAAAACAGAAGCAATGGCTGCCGAACAATCCGAAACCGATAATTCGCAAAAGGCTTCAACGGAAGAGTATTCGCAATTCGATGAAGACGATTATTATGACTATGCTTACAGTGCCAGAATCCGCAGATTTTACGGACCGGTGATATATTCGGATTATTATGCGGACTATTATACCAATATGTACTGGTACACGCATGACCCGCTTTATTGGGGAACATCGATATATTTGGGATACAGTTGGTGGTATCCTTCATTCTATGCACGTTGGAGCAATCCTTTTTATTGGTCTTGGTACAATCCTTACTATTATTCCTATTGGTACGGACCACATCACCATCATCATCATTGGACTTGTTGCCATCACTATCATGATGTTTGCTATTATAACTCTCATGACCGAAACTCCAATCTTTATAGAAGCATATCCACGGGAACGAATTACATACAAAGAAACAACGGTGGCATTTCAAGAGCCGGCTATGTGGAAAGCAATAAATTGGCAAGAGGTCTGAATGCATCCTCTTCGTCAATAAGCAAGACAAACGGTATAATTCGCAGAGGAACTCTTGGTTCTACGGGGGCTAATACCATATCCAAACCGACTATAAGCCGTTCAAACAACACCGCAACCGATCTCGGCACATTGAACAAGCCTTCGCGTTTGACAAAAGGAACATCTGTCGGAACAATCGGCAGGAATACCGCTTCAAAACCTAATGCCTCTTCTTCAAAAGCAGGAATTACCGGACGCAAAGCAGGAACTTATACCCCGCCGACAACAGCTCGTCATACCACTCCTTCATCTGCAACAATAAACCGAAATATTAACCGTTCACGAAATACTTCCAAATCTTTCAGAGGCAATTCGGAGCGTTCAACAAACAGGAATATTTCACAACCGGCAAGAAGCAAGCGAACAATATCCACACCGTCAAGAAGCACAAGCGGCAGCAGAAGCATAAGCAGTCCTTCTCGTTCGTCATCTCGTTCGATGGGTTCATACGGCAGCGGAAGTAAATCTTCATCTCGCTCCACGGGCTCTTCCGGAGGTGGCAGCAGATCGATAAGACGATAAAACAAAATAGAGAACAGCAAAAACATCTGAATAATGAAAAAGATATTTTTATTCGTAATGGGAATATGTGCATTTATCGGAATGAAAGCACAACTCTCACCCGATTATCCGTTATATTTCAGTCAATACGGGATAAACGGAACAGCCAATTACATAAGTCGTGCAGGTGCAATAGGTGCAGCGGGAGGCGATATAATGTCCTCGCATTACAATCCTGCCGGATTGGGACTTTACAAGAAAAGTGAAATCAGTTTTTCCTCGGGAATAAACTTCAATTTCAACGATAGCGATATTGAAGGCATTTCAACAAATGACAATCGTACAAGTTTCAATTACGGAAACTTCGGTATGGTCGGTGCAATCAAGACCGGTTCAAAGGGATTGAAATATATGCAATTCTCTTTCGGAGTGAATAAATTGCGGAATTTCAGCAACAGAATGAAGATGGTAAGAGAAAATGTTCCCTCTTCATTTGTGAATGATGTCGTAATGGATGCGATAGTTGACAATAACGATGCGGAGAATGACTTTATCAGAGCCGGCGTTGTGGACTTGGATTCAAACGGCATCATAAGTTCGATTTACGAAAGCGGCACTTTCGGTCAGATAAAGTCCATCAAAGAGACAGGCTACTTGACAGAAATGTCCTTTTCATTCAGTGGGAACATAGATGACAGGGTTTACTTCGGAGCAACCATGGGAGTACCTATCGGATATTACAAAAGCGCAAGCATGTTTGCCGAAACAAGATTCGACGCTGCGGGAAATAATAACGGATATTACACCTATAACGAAGTACAAGAACTTTCCGTAACAGGAATAAACTTGAAATTGGGAGCCATATTCAAACCTTTGGACTTCCTACGAATAGGAGCGGCTATTCATACACCCACGTATTATTACGTACAGGACGATTACTGTTCGGAAGTTGCTTATAACAAACGTTCAGGAAGCGTAGCTCCGACTTTGGAATACGATATACAAACACCGTTCCGCTTCTTGGGAAACATAGCATTGGTATTTGGAAATAACAAATCCCCGATAGCCGGAACCATAAGTGCAGATTATGAATATGCAGATTACTCATCAATGAAATATCGCATTGATGACGACATTATGTATGAGACAAGAATCAATCAACAGATAGAAAACCTATACAGAGCCGCACATACATTCCGTTTAGGCGGAGAATTGAAACTCGGAATGATAGCCTTGAGAGCGGGATATGCTTACATGGGTAATCCTTATCAAGAACCTAATGATGCTGCCATTAACTGCATAAGCGGAGGAATAGGATACAAAACCAAGGATTATTCGTTTGATTTTGCCTACTCCAACATTTCGGGAGACAGATACTATCAATTCTATGATAAATCGATAGCAAAAATCGCAAGAACCAATCATTTGGTGCAAGCAACTTTCACAGTAAGATTCTAAAAGAACCGATGACCGATTGTTCTTATCTGCTAAACTAATAAATCTGTGTGCAGCAACGATTAAGCAGCAAGAAAAAGCAATTTGAACAGATAAGAAGGCAGATACAACAATATTATCCGTAAAAAGAAAGAGGCACAGATGTTGCATCTGTGCCTCTTTCTTTTCTCTTTAATAACGATTTTCTACAACTTGATTTCTTCTCCTGCTGCATTGAGAAAAACGTATTCTACAATGCCTATATCAGGGGAAGTCTTTACTTTTAATTTGATACCGTATTGTTTCGCCCATTGTTTTCTCTGGTTCTTGAAAATCCCTTTGTTTATGTATGAGGTAACGAAAGGGTGAGCCAAGAGGGTGAGCTGTTTTTCGTTCTGCTCTTGTGCAAGATACTTTATGTCGCTTTCTATTTCGTTTATAATGGAAAGAGAGGATTGTATTTTGCCGCTTCCCCTGCAGACAGGGCATACTTCCGATAGATCGACACATATCGCCGGTCTTACTCTCTGTCTCGTTATTTGCATGAGGCAGAATTTGCTCAAAGGTAATATTGTATGCTTTGCTCTGTCTTTCTGCATTTCTTCTTCCATTTTATTGAGAAGAAGCTTGCGGTTGGCTGACACTGCCAAATCAATAAAGTCTATCACTATGATACCGCCTAAATCTCTCAAACGCATTTGTCGGGCTATCTCTACGGCAGCTTCGCAATTAACAAGGAGGGCATTCTCTTCCTGATCTTCGGAAGACTTGCTGCGGTGTCCGCTGTTTACGTCTATCACATGCATTGCCTCCGTCTGTTCTATGACAAGATATATCCCACTGCGGATTGTAACCACTTTGCCGAAAGAGTTCCTAATCTGTGAAGCTACTCCGAATTGTTCAAATATAGGTGTTTGCATTTTGTACAAATGCAGTATATCTTCTTTCTCGGGACAAATGGAAGTAATATATCCCTTTATTTCATCGTGTAAATCGGTATCGTTGACATACACGCTGTTAAATTCCTCAGTTAACAGTTCTCTTAATATGACAGAGGTTTTATCCAATTCAGAAACCAATTTGGCAGGCGGTAAGGCTTTGGGTAGTTTCTTCTTTATATTTTCCCACCTTGCAAGCAAGCCTTTCATGTCATTGTCCAAATCGGCTGCCGACTTGCCCTCTGCTATTGTGCGTATGATAACGCCGAAGTTGTCGGGCTTTATGCTTTTTATCAGTTTCCTAAGTCTGTTCCGCTCCTCCATGGATTGTATTTTTTGCGAAACTGAGACTTTGTCTGTAAACGGTGTCAACACCAAATAACGTCCTGCAAATGACAATTCGGTTGTCAATCGCGGTCCTTTTGTGGAGATGGCCTCTTTGCTTATTTGCACAAGAATCAGTTGTCCTTGTTTGAGAGTTTCTCCTATTTTGCCGCCTTTCTCCAACTTTTTGTCTTTGAATGAAGCAAAGTCAACCGAATCCAAACTGTTGGCAAGTCCGGCTTTTGTGAATTTTTCAAGGGCATTGTAATACAAGCCCAAATCAAGATAATGTAGAAAACCATCTTTCGAAAAGCCCACATCTACAAAGGCAGCATTCAAACCCGGCAGTATTTTCTTTACCTGACCGAGGAAGATGTCGCCTACAACGTGGGTTATTTCCGATTTACCTTGATGTAACTCCACCAGACGTTTATCCTCCAAAAGAGCAATATCGACCCCTGACGGCTTTACATCGATAATCAAATCCTTGTTCACTTGATTTCGGTATTAGATGATTAAAAAAAGCATTGCGAAACACTTATCTGCTCGTCTAAATGTTTCGCAATAGCATTCAAAAGTCCAACGAGAAGATTATTTCTTCTTATGTCTGTTCTTTCTTAGCCGCTTTTTACGTTTATGCGTAGCCATCTTATGGCCTTTTCTTTTCTTTCCGCTTGGCATAACTTTGAGTATTTAGATTGTTATTTTACTTGTTTTACATTCTTCTTTACCGATTCCATGAAAACCTTTGCAGGCTTAAAGGAAGGTATATAATGAGCCGGTATTATGATGGTAGTATTCTTGGAAATGTTTCTACCTGTCTTCTCTGCTCTTTTCTTTACTATAAAGCTGCCGAAGCCTCTCAAATATACGTTTTCCGCTTCCGGTTTTGTCAAGGCATCTTTCAATACAGTCATGAACGCTTCCACAGTCTCTTGAACTGCCATCTTCTCTATGCCTGTTCTTTGTGCAATTTCTGCAACGATTTCTGCTTTTGTCATATTCTTTATAACCTTTATAATTTATAAAACTCTTATTTCACACAGTCTCTTCCCCCTAAACAAGGACTTAACGAGCTCTGATAGAGTTTGCAAAGATACAAAAAAAATCGATTGACCAACAAAAACGATTTATTTTCAGCAGGATTTTATCGAATATCACCTCCAACGAGCCGACATTATCTGCGAAAAGCATATAGGAAATCATTCCAAGAACTCGTTTCCGTCCTTTATTCTTGAACACAAATACGTCCATGACAGACTCTTCTCCTTCAAAGTGCGGAAAACATATTTCTTACCCGATTTATTGGTCAGCTTATTCGAGCGAACACAAGGATTGATCATCAGGAAATATTTATACGGACAATCAAGTTTTCTTGCAAAAGCCGGCATATCCGAAATAGAAGTATCCACCACGACTTCATTATACTCCAAGGCTTGATAACAATCCTTCTTTCGTACATAAAACCCATACTGTTGCGGGTTCTGCATAAGAATCTTATACGCCAAAATGCGGTACACATACCTTGCCGTCTCCGAATTTATTGCCAACTCCCAATAAGACTTGCACTCCTGCTGTCTCATCTTCGCACGCAGCCCGGCTTCTCCGCAGTTGTACGCGGCACAAGCCAAAGCCCACTCTCCAAAGCTGCCATAGGCCGCTTTCAAAAACCGCACTGCCGCCTTGGTCGATTTCCTTAAATCATATCTTTCGTCCCATTCCGCATTCACCTCCAAGCCGTATTCCTTTGCCGTTGCCGGCATAAATTGCCAAAAGCCCGAAGCCTTGGCGGGTGAAGTAACATCATTCAAAGCACTCTCTGCCACCACCAAATACTTCAAATCCTCCGGCGCTCCGAACTCTGCCAACAAACTCTCTATTTCAGGAAAGAACCTCCATGAACGCTTCAATATCAAAAATGTGGAACTATGTTGATACATAATCGTCGTCAATTCCCTGTCCAATGCCTCCCTCACAAACACATTATCCAACGGAACCGGCTGTCCGCAAAGCCTTAAAGAATCAGGCAAAGGAGCCGAGAAATTCTGCAGATGTCTGTTAATCATATCCCTATACTCCATCTCGGGCGAAGGCAGCCTTTTGGAAAAAATAAAAACCTGACAGCAAATCGAAACAAGCCCGATGGCAACCGCCACAACGCTCAACAACAACGACAAATTAAATCTTCTCATGATTCGGAACCTATATTTCGTTTTACTCCCCGCGAGTATCCGTATTGTACATGACATACTTTCTGTCGATGCTCATCTTAACCTCTTTGAGAGCCTTTTTGATGCGAACCGACGGCTTGTAAATCAGCCTCAGTTTCTTCACCGTCGAGAGATTTATCTCTTTGAGACTGTCCACAGCCTTGGAAGAAAGCGAGGGGTGAATGGAACCCAACTTATCCAGTTTCACTCCGCGACCCAAGCGTATATTCTCGACAATAATGTCCTGCAATTCACCCAAGGCGAATTGTACCTCATGTTCCGTAAGCGTCGTTCTCTCTGCAATCAAGCTTGCCATATCATCGAATTCCAAAGGTCGTACGGGATAAAGCCTGAGAAAAAACTTCTCTTTCGACACCCCGTTCTCATGCACCATTTGTTTCTTTGCAATCAATCTCAACATGCTATGAATATATCGAATTAAAAAACAATACTCCTTGTCTGTCTGGAATTTACTTTGTCCTGTGTCTCTTTCATGCTTTGTTTCATCGCATTTATTCCGTCCTTGCCTTCTTCCGAGGCGCTCGGAGAACACATTCTTTTCGCACTTTCCTCTTACAGAGCTTTATGGGAGTAACGGAAAAAGCCCCTTTTTGTTGTATAAAAAGCCCCTTTTTGTTGTATGAAAAGCCCCTTTTTGCTGTATAAAAAGCCCCTTTTTCATATTCAAAAAGGGGCTTTTTCAATCATTATGCTCCGAGAGAAAACGATGACATCAAGGCATTTTCTTCCGTGCTTATGCTTCGGCTTGGAGGAAGTGCCGTTTTGTTTGCGGTTTATGGAAAATGTAGTAATTTTGCCGGCTGTTAAAAACAAGATATACGGTGAAAAAAATAAAGATTTGTTTTTCTTCTTGGAAGAGTTTCGGCAGGCTTTGTTACAATGCGGCTCTATATGGTTTTGCATTGGCGGGTCTTGCCATTATCGGGGCATGGGCGGTTTATCGGTTGGGCTGGACAAAGAACAGTGGGGCGGTGGATAAGAACAATCGTTACCTTGCTCAGGTTTCGCAAATGAATACCGAAAGCAAAAAGGCGGGAAAGATAAATGCGGAAAAACTTTCGGAGGATTATATGAAGCTTTCGGTGATTTCCAGACTTTATCCGAGAAATGCGGAACTTATGATGCAGGCTGTCAATAATGCTCATGGCGGGGTCGATGTGTCGCAGATGATTGCGGCTTGCGAATTGTATATAAAAGATGAGCCCGAGTATGTTTCGCTCCTTGAAAAACAAAAGGCGGCTTTGGCTTGTGCAGAGAAGAAAGGGGCGGACAGGCATGCCATATCATGGATGAACACTCCGGAATGGGAGGCTTTGAAAGTGGCGATAGTGAAGGATAAGGCGTTAATCGACAGTGCTGCCATGGTAACGGGTGTTGAGCCGCGTCTGATAGTCGGCTGTCTTATCGGAGAGCAGATTCGTCTTTTCAATTCAAAGAGGGAGACATACAAAAAGTACCTCGGTCCTGTCAAAGTGCTGTCCGTACAAAGTCAATTCTCTTTCGGTGTGAACGGGATAAAGGATTTTACTGCGGCATGGGTTGAAAGGAATTTGAAAAACGATACTTCCGTTTTCTATATGGGCAAACGTTATGAGCATATATTGGATTTCAAGACTGCCGACCATGAAGCGGAAAGGATAAATCGCTTGGTGGATTATCGCAACCACTATTATTCATATGTATATACGGGTTGCATAGTTCATCAAACGAAGAAACAATGGGAAAGGGCAGGTTTTGACATAAGCAACAGACCGGAGATACTTTTCACATTGTTCAATATAGGTTTTTCGGAAAGCCGCCCGAGTGCAAATCCTCAATGCGGAGGTTCGCATATAAGCGTTGCAGATAAGGTTTACACTTTCGGAGCCATAGGATTCGACTTTTATTATTCCGGAGAGTTGGCAAAAGAATTTCCGTTCAATGAAAAACATTTTGAAGACTGAATATTGCAGTAATGAAACGGCAACAACCGATTTTTGCTTATCAGATTTCAGTCAAACTTATCGAAGATGAGAGAAAAACGCAGCAATATTTTGTGAGTTCGGGAAAAAGTTGTACCTTTGCAAACTCGTAGAGTTAAAGATAAGTAGTAAGTAAAATATTAATCAGGTAAATATGTATTTGACAGCCGAAAAGAAAAAAGAGATTTTTGCACAATACGGCAAAAACGCAGCTGATACAGGATCGACAGAGTCTCAAATTGCGTTGTTTACGTATAGAATTCAAAAACTTACGCAACACGTCAAGGAAAATCGCAAGGATTTGTTTACCAAAAGGTCTCTTGTGAATTTGGTAGGAAAGAGAAGACGTTTGTTAGACTACCTTAAAGCAAATGATATAGAGAAATATCGTGAGCTTATCAAGCAGTTGGGTATCAGAAAGTAATTTTCCTGAACCGGAATAAATGATTTGGAAAGGCAATTAGCGGCTAATTGCCTTTTTTGTTGTATAAGGGGTTGGCAAAAGATGTTTTGCCGGAATGAGTTCGAGTTTCCCCGCTCGAAAGAGGTTAAAAGAAAAAGTAAGTTAATGTTAGGAACAAAGAAAGTCTTCTCGTTGAGAGACGGAAGACAGATTGAAATCGAGACAGGCAAATTAGCCAAACAAGCAGACGGTTCGGCAGTGGTAAGAATGGGAGACACAATGATTCTCGCCACCGTTTGTGCAAAAAAAGAAGCCGGAGAAAATGTGGATTTCATGCCACTGACGGTTGATTATCAAGAAAAATATGCTTCAACGGGTAGATTTCCGGGAGGTTTCTTCAAAAGAGAGGCTCGTCCGAGCGAATATGAAATATTGATTTCCCGATTGATTGACAGAGCATTGAGACCTCTGTTTCCTGATGATTTCCATGCAGAAGTACAAGTGCAGGTAACCTTGATTTCAGGCGACCACACTAATCCGCCTGACGCCTTGGCTGCTCTTGCAGCCTCATCGGCATTGGCAGTAAGCGACATTCCGTTTAACGGACCTGTATCCGAGTGCCGTATTGCTCTCGTAAACGGAGAGTTTGTGATAAATCCGAACTACGAACAAATGGAAGAAGCGGACTTGGATTTGATTGTAGCTGCCACAGCCGACAATATAATGATGGTGGAGGGCGAAATGAAAGAAGTTTCCGAGGATACTATGCTCGAAGCCTTGAAACAAGCTCACGACACTATCAAATTACATTGCAATGCACTCGGTGAACTGACGGAAATGGTCGGAAAAACTCTCAAGAGAGAGTATTGCCACGAGGTAAATGACCCTGAGTTAAGAGAAAAACTTCATAATGCGGTTTACCAAAAGTGTTATGACTTCGCACATAAGGGAATAAAATCCAAAAGTGAAAGAGGTGAAGGATTCGATGCCATAAAGCAGGAGTTCATTGCCACATTGAGCGAAGAAGAAGCCGAAGAGAAGGCTTTCATGATAGACCGTTATTTCCACGATACGGAGAAAGAGGCCATGAGAGACATGGTTTTGCAAGAGAGAGTGAGACTTGATGGCAGACAACTCAACGAAATCCGTCCTATTTGGGCAGAAGTGGGTTATCTCCCGACCCCTCACGGAAGTGCAATCTTCACAAGAGGAGAAACACAATCCCTTTCCACTTGTACACTTGGCACAAAGCTTGATGAGCAAATAATAGACGGTGCAATGATTGAGGGTAAGAATCATTTTATTCTCCATTACAACTTCCCCGGCTTTGCAACAGGTGAAGTAAAACGTGCCGGCAGCACATCGAGACGTGAAATCGGACATGGAAACCTTGCCATGAGAGCATTGAAACAGGTTTTGCCTTCGGAAGAAGAGTGTCCTTATACAATAAGATTGGTATCCGATATTTTGGAATCCAACGGTTCTTCCTCCATGGCGACGGTTTGTGCAGGTTGTCTCGCCTTAATGGATGCCGGAGTCAAGATAAAGAAGCCTGTTTCCGGTATAGCGATGGGCTTGATTGAAAAGAACGGCAAATGGGCTGTGCTTTCCGACATTTTGGGAGACGAAGACCATTTGGGAGATATGGACTTCAAGGTAACGGGAACAAGAGACGGTATCACTGCCTGCCAAATGGATATAAAGTGCGACGGTTTGTCATACGATATATTGGCACAAGCCTTGGCACAAGCCAAGGAAGGCAGAATGCATATCTTGAATATAATCGAAGAAACGATACCTGAACCAAGGGAAGACTACAAACCAAATGTTCCAAGAGTAACCAAGATGATGGTTGACAAGGAATTCATTGGTGCAATCATAGGTCCGCAAGGTAAGATAATCCAAGAAATTCAGAAAGACACCAATACGATAATCACAATAGAGGAAGTAGGTAATCAAGGTTCCGTTGAAATCTCTTCTGTCAATAAAGAAGGCATCGAAGCCGCCATAAAGAGAATACAAGGCATCATTGCCGTTCCGGAAATCGGTGAAGTATATGATGGAACAGTAAAAAACATACTTGATTTCGGTGCTTTTGTTGAATTTCTGCCTTCAAAAGACGGATTATTACATGTGAGCGAGATTTCATGGGATAGGGTTGATAATGTGGAAGACGTATTACACGTAGGAGATAAGGTAAGCGTAAAACTTGTTGACATAGACAAGAAAACCGGTAAGTTCAAGCTATCTCACAGGGTGCTTACGCCTAAACCTGAAGGCTATGTGGAGCCTCGTCCGCAACGACCTGTAAGACCGCAAGGGGCAAGGCCGCAACGCAATATTCATCGCACCACGAACAAATAGCGATTTATCACAAAAAAACGAGAGTTGCAAACAAGCTGCTCTCGTTTTTTGTTTTTATGACAGTGTTCTCAAATGCAGTTGCTTTGTCTCGCATTTGTTTTTGGAGGAAATAAAGTTTTAAGTATTTAATCACAAATCAAACATTACTCATATGCAGGAAGTTTTGCTTAGTGCCGCAGGTCTGTGTGCTGCAACGATTTTCGGTTCTCTTATAGGGTTTATGATAAAACAACTGCCGCACAAATGGAATGATATTGTATTGGGCTATTGTGCAGGAGTGATGTTGGCAGCAGCCATTTTGGGTTTGATATTGCCGGCTGTCGCCATGGTTTCCGCCAAAGGCATGTTGTGGGTAATCTTAGGCGTTTCGGCAGGGGCTTTATTTTTGAATCTTCTTGACCATCTGACACCTCATCTTCATAATATCACGGGATTGGACGAAGAACAACATCGTAATAATGCCCGATTGAACCATATATTATTGTTCGTCCTTGCAATAGCAATTCATAAGTTGCCGGAAGGAATGGCAGCCGGAGTAGGCTTTAACGGCAGCAATACAGACAATGCATGGATGGTTACCTTCGGCATAGCATTGCAAAACATACCCGAGGGAATGGTGGTTATCTCACCGCTGTTGCTTGCAGGCGTAAGCAAGAAACGAACCCTACTTATAGCACTTGCAATAGGACTTTTGGAAATTATCGGTGTCATGATCGGTTATTTTGCCGGACATATTTCCGAAATACTTCTGCCCTTAATGCTATCCTTTGCGGGAGGAGCCATGCTATATGTTGTAAGCGACGAAATGATACCGGAAACCCATGCCCACGGCTTCCAGAAACAAGCGACATACGCTCTGCTTCTCGGCTTCCTCACACTGCTTTCCGTAGAAAAAATATTCACCTTTGGATAGATTTTCACCAAAGGCCGAAAGAAAAAATCAGAACGCCGTTTCGGAAAATTCTTTCGGCCTTTTAATTTCGTGAAAGGGCGTTTGGTAATTATCATACACACTTCCAACAGTCCGAATCGGCTAAAGAGCGAGACGAAACCCCACGTATGCTTTATGCAGTTTAGGTGTATGACCTTCTCTGCCCGAGGGTCTCAGACTTTCTAAGTTATAACAGGAGAAATAATCTCCTCCGCGAATTACACGTTCTGTTCCCGTTTCGGCTCCTTGCGGATTTGTTTGCGGTTCTTTTGGATATGCAAAATGCCAATAATCGTTACAAAATTCGGATACATTTCCACTCATATCATATAATCCAAGTTCATTGGCTTTCTTTGTTGCAACAGGCATAGTTCCCCCTTTTTCTTTATAGCAGGCAACCTTTCTTGCGGTATTACTTCCGCTGTATCTATAGCCTTTGCTTTTGTTGCCGCCCCTCGCTGCAAATTCCCATTCTGCTTCTGTCGGAAGACGAAAAATCATTCCTGTAAGGCTGTTCAATTCTTTTATGAACTCCTGACAATCATACCAAGAGACATTTTCAACAGGTCGTTGATTATTTCCATTAAATCTAGACGGATTATTACCCATTACAGCCTCCCAAAGAGCTTGTGTTACTTCGGTTTGTCCAATATAATAGTCTGATAAGGTTACTTGATACTTATTCGGGTAAATATATCCGTAAGGAATGCCTTGTTCTTCCTCCCATATAGAACCCATTAAAAACGTTCCACCTTCTACTTTCACCATCTTAAATTCTACACCTTTGACGTTAATCGTCAAAATCTCGGTATCCGGAGTATTATTTCCCTCTTTTGAAGCACTTATATTTGCCAACGCACTTGCATTTCGCTGACTGCATGCTTCAAAAAGGACACATAGACCGACAAAAACGAACATGCAAAGTAAGTAAAGTCTTAATTTCTTCATTATTCTTATATTTTATGTTTCCGGTTAATGCAAAGGTATCACTATTCTGCGAAATAAAAGAAGAATATGCTCAGATTTTTTCTTTGTTTTTACTGTTCTGTTTTTTCGTTCATAGTACTCAAATTAAAAAAATCAGATACTTGAGGCACCAAACCAAAACGCCCTTTTATTGAAATCCAAACGCCGTTCTATTTTTCTGAAACGGCGAAAGAATTTCTTAGAACGGCGTTTGGTAATTATTCTTTGTTTCAAGGGTTTGCCGGACAGTAATAATTAAGAATAAAAAGAGTAGTTGTATTCTTTGCAATGCTTTTTCGGCAAATAAAAAGGTGGTAATGAATTATTCATCACCACCTTTGTGTTTATGTATGCCTGATTTTTATCCTTAGATTGTTTTTCCGGGATATATTTTCAAGGCTTCTTCCAAGCATTTTACTGCTGCAATAAGGTCTTCTTCTTTTAAGACGTATGCCATTCTGGCTTGTTTTCTACCTTTTTCAGGGTTTGAATAAAAGCCTGTGGCGGGTGCAAGCATTACTGTGGCTCCGTTATAGGAGAAGTCTTTCAATAACCATTCGCAGAACTTATCAGAGTCGTCTATCGGCATTTCTATAATTGAGTAGAATGCTCCGGTAGGCATAGGACAGCGACAGCCGGGGATTTTGTTTACTGCATTTATCAATGTTTTACGTCTGCTGTCGTATTCTGCTGCTACTTTGTCGAAGTATTCTTTCGGTGTATCCACTGCTGCTTCTGCAAAGATTTGTCCGAAGTAAGGCGGGCATAGTCTTGCTTGTCCCATTCTCAATGCGGAAGTCATTACCTCTTTATTTTTTGAGATTATGACTCCTACTCTGGCTCCACAAGCGGAGTATCTCTTACTTACAGAGTCCAAAAGTATGACATTGTTTGAGATTTCGTCCAATTCCATTACGGAGAAGTGCTTTCTGCCATCGTAGCAGAACTCTCTGTAAACTTCATCTGCGAAGAGGAAGAGGTCGTGTTTCTTTGCCAATTTTGCCAAAGACTGCAATTCTTCTTTGGTATAAAGGTAACCGGTAGGGTTATTAGGGTTGCAGACCATGATTGCTCTTGTCTTGGGTGTGATTGCTTTTTCAAATTCCTCGATTGGCGGAAGAGCGAAACCATTATCTATTGTAGATGGTATGGTCTTTATTACTGTGTCGGAAAGTATGGCAAAAGAGTTGTAATTTGTGTAATATGGTTCAGGTATCAATACTTCATCGCCCGGATTGCAGCAGATGGTGAATGCAAATTGAAGTGCTTCGCTTCCTCCATTGGTTACAACGATTTCGTCAGGGGTTATATTGATATTGTGCTTTGCATAGTATTCGCAAAGACGTTGTCTGTAAGAAAGGTTTCCTGCCGAATGGGTATAGGCAACGACATTCATCTCTGCTTTACGAAGTGCATCTACTGCTCCTTTCGGTGTTTCAATGTCGGGTTGTCCTATATTGAGGTGATATACCTTTATTCCTTTTGCCTTGGCGGCTTCTGCATAAGGCACCAATTTTCTTATTGCCGAAGCCGGAAGTATTGTGCCTTTTTTCGATATTTGTGGCATTACGCTTTTTGTATTTTTGTGTTTATTATTTCTTTATTACTGTTCCTTTGATTTTCAGAATAACCCTGCTGTTTGAGGCATTTGATTCCACCGTTACGGATTTGTTAATCGGACCGACATTGTTTGTATTGTACTTAACGGTGATTGAAGCAGATTGTCCCGGCATTAGGGGTTCTTTACTCCATGAAGGAACCGTGCAACCGCAGGAAGAACGTACTTTTGAAAGCACCAACGGTACTTTTCCTGTGTTGGTGTACTTGAATTCCGTTACTCCGTTTCCGCCTTGTTGGACTTCACCATAGTCGTGTTCCAATTTCTCAAACGTGATTTCAGCTTGTGCGGCATTGGATTTCTGTTCTGTTTTTTGCGTTTGTGCATTTGCTCCGAATATGAAAGCAAACACCAAAACCAATGTTGAAATAAATCTCTTCATCTTTGTATGTTTTTACGTTTATAACTATTCCTCGATTTCTTCATCTTTGACATCACCGGTGATAAGCAGTAGTGTTCGCTTTTGTTTGTGGTCATTGGTTTTTACAACGACACTCCGCCTTATTTCTCCGACTATGTTGGAATTATAGCTGACTTTTATCTGTATGGTATCTTGCGGCATAACGGGTTCACTATTCCATTTCACAATGGTACAACCGCAGGAAACTTTTACATTCTCTACAACCAAAGGGGCTTGACCTTGATTTGTAATGGTGAATATTGCCACAGCCTCCGTTCCTCTTTCTATTTCACCGAAGTCATGTGACAGTTTGTCGAATTTTGCAATGGCATAACGTTCATTATCCGCAACGACATCACTTTGAGCCGAGGCAAGAGCAGGCAACAACACCATTGCGACAACGGCAATGGCAAAGATTGTATTTTGAATGCTTCTAATACCGTAAAGGTTCATCATTCCTCTGTTTTTCCGTAACAACGGGCAAAGTTACAACATTAGTTTCATATCATGAAAAAAAATGTTCTTTTTCGTGCATCGTTGTTTCGTTATTGCCAATCTGCATAAAAACAAAGACGGAGGAATATTCTTTCCTCCGTCTTGCAATATTGCTTTTGTTTGCCCTAATAGAATATCGTGAAATAATTCTTTATGTCAGCCTGCATTTGCAATACCTGCATTGTCATTTGAGTCTTTTGCATTGCTCTTGTTTTGTATTGCTGCTGTATAAGGCTTGCATTTTCTTTTGTAGGTCTCGTATATATTCTATCTACATTTACGACATATATTCCGTTAAATCCTTTGATAGGTTTTTGCATTCCTGTTTTCTTGACTGCGGACAGATTGCCTATAATTCTCATTTCGGGACCTGCTGCTGCAAAGTAAGGTGATGAAAAGTCAACACTCATTGCAGAATCAATCTGTGAGTTTGCACTTGTAGCGAAAGTCTCTATTGTTTTGTTGTTTGCCTGCAACTTCTCGGCTTTTTGCATTAACACTTGTGCTTTCTTCTCGATCTTAACTTGTGATTCTATATAAGGCTTAACTTGTTCAAGAGAAAGAATACCTTTTTCTTTCACATCTTTCAAGCCGACAACAATGAACATATCGGTTAATTGATAAACCTCAGAAGCAACATCTCCTTTCTTTGTGTCTTTATTGAATGCCCATCTTACGATTTCCCTGCAATAAGGTGTTCCGCTCAGTTGGTAATCCATCTCTCTGACACTTGAAGATAAGATATTGATGTTTTGTTTTTGTGCTTGTGCTTTCATATCAGCCAAACTCTTAGATGCACCAAGGAATATATCGGCTTTATCCTTTATTTCATTGATTGTTTTGTCGCTTGCTCTGACTTCCATCACTATCATTGCAAGTTGCATCTTGGTCTTTGGTTCTGTCTTTTCTTTCAATTTTATCACGTAATGCCCAACTTCATTAGGCAAATCATAGACAAATACACCTCCGATGTTCGTATTCCTTATTTGGTTATAAAGTTCGGATTGAAGTTGTCCGTCCATTATCCATTGCGAATCGCCGAAACTGTTTTTTGCTTCGGGGTCATCGGAATATTTCACTACGCTTTGCTCAAATAAATCGGAATTCGCTTTGAACGCTCCGCACAAACTATCCGCAAGATGCTTTGCTTGTTCCGGTGTACGCTTTATCTCTTTGGAAGCTTTGTTATTCAGAATAAGAATTTGTGAGAATCTAACCGAATCAGGGCGGCTTTGAATATCTGTTACCTTTGCCATTATCCAGTTGGCTCCTTGTTGGAATGGTGCAATGAAGTCTCCTGTTTTCTTGCCTGCAAGTATGGAATCTGCAAACAGGCTCTTCAAATCGTCTATTTTGTAGAAAGTACTGTCATAAATTCTATCTGAAGAACCGGATACGAAAGCAGGAATGTCCGTATTGCTTAATGTTTGAAATTCTGCATATGTCTTGACTACCGAATCATTGATTGCTTTTACATCGGCAGGGGAAGGCTGAACCGAGAATTTCACAAACTCCAAGTCTCTTATCGGTTCATACAACTTATATTCGTTCTTGTGTTCTTCGTAATACTTTTTGTAATCCTCATCGGTTACTTTTATCGTATTATCTTCCACAGATTGATAAGGCAATACAACATATCTCGAATCGCTTACCTTATTATATACATCGCTCATATGTTCTGCAATTTTCTTCGGCATATAGAAACTGCTTGCGACAAGTCCTGTATATTTTTCTTGAAGTCTTGATTCTTTGACGTATCTTTCAAATTCATTCCAACTTGCTTTTTGTTCTTCCGGCAACTTATCGAATTGAGCAATGTATTGTTTTATCGCCTGAGAATTGTATTGTCCTGTCTTTGGATCGGAAAAGTTTTGTCTTACAATTACAGGTATGAAATCGCCAAAGAACATGTCGTTCATCTCATCCTCAGACACTCCAAGACCTAAGTTAAGGCATTCCTGATGCAATAGTTTCTGAGAAAGCAAACTTTGATATGCTTGTTGCTTTGCAGCGAAACTTTGTTCCTGTGAAAGATTTGCAATACCATATTGCTGTTTCATGTTATCTTCCGCATTTTTCACTGCTCTTTCATACTCGGCAAATGAAATATCCACGCCATTCACAGTTGCTAATTTTGTTGGTCTGTCTCCGGCATTGCGTTTCCATAAATCACTGAAAATAAATGCCAGAATTGCCACTGTAATAAGTGCTACAGCAAGTCCTGCTTTCTTTCTGATTCTACCAATTATAGCCATTTTCTCTCTACTTTGTTTATCGTTATTGTTAATGATTTCACGGTAAATTCCGACTTGCAAAAGTAGGAAGAAAATTCTGAAGATGAAAATATTTGAGAAAAAAACTTGTTTTCCCAATGTTTTTCTTTGGCGTTTGCCTATCTTTGTGCCGAAATTAAATCATCTAAAATCATGAGGACATCACGGATTTCCATTTGCTTTTTTGCAATGATTATTTGCTCGATAGCCGGCTCTCTTTATGCTCAAACGAGGAATAATGAAGACAATTATTTTGAGATAAACAAAGCCATAGAGACTTTCGGTTCTGTTTTCAAAGCTCTAAATTCAAATTATGTAGATGAGCTGAATGCAGGAGAACTGACCAAAACGGCAATAGATGCAATGCTATTGAAGCTTGACCCTTATACAAACTTCTATCCCGAGTCGGATATGGAGAATGTGAAACTGCAACTCTTGGGACAATATGGCGGAATAGGGGCTTTGGTTCATTATAAGAACAAACAAACCATTATTTCCGAACCTTACGAAAATCTTCCTGCACAAAAGGCAGGTCTTATGGCAGGCGATGTTATTCTGAAAATCAACGGAGAGAGTTGTGAGGGCAAAACCAGCGATCAAGTCAGCGAAAAATTGAGAGGACAGGCAGGAACAGATCTGGAGATAAGCATAGACCGTAACGGGAAACGCATAGACAAAAAATTAAAACGAGAAGAAATCCAACTCCCGAACGTATCCTATTCCGGTATGCTGAGTGATAAAACGGGCTACATCAAATTAGATGAGTTTACAAAGAATGCTGCAAAAAATGTATTGGAAGCATGCAGACAGCTCAAAGCCAAAGGGGCAGAAGCATTGGTTCTTGACCTTAGAGGAAATGGCGGCGGGCTGCTGAATGAGGCGGTGGATATTGTAAATATTTTTGTCGAAAAAGGACAAATCGTCGTAAGCAAGAAAGCGAAGGACATTGCCAAAAGCAACACTTTCAGAACAACACAAAAGGCTTTCGCTCCTGATATTCCGCTTATTGTTTTGATCGATGCTTCTTCGGCTTCTGCTTCCGAGATTGTGGCAGGCAGTTTACAGGATTTGGACAGAGCTGTCATAATGGGGGAACGTTCCTTCGGCAAAGGACTTGTTCAGACCGTTGTTCCGTTGGTCTATAATGCTCAAATGAAAGTTACAGAATCCAAATATTACATTCCGAGCGGCAGATGCATTCAAGCCATTGATTATTCACATAGAGACGAATATGGAAGAGCCACAAAGATTCCTGATTCTTTGAAAACAGCTTTCAAAACCAAGAACGGGAGAACCGTATATGCAGGTTCGGGAATAGAACCCGATGTTTTCATAGAACCCGAATACATTTCCAATATTGCAATCTCACTTATAAGCAAGTATCTTTACTTTGATTATGCCACAGAGTTTGTAAGAAAGCACCCATCAATAGCTCCTGCCGGAGAATTTGAGATAACAGATGAGATTTACGAGGACTTTATTTCTTTCCTAAAAGATAAGGATTACAGCTATACCACAGCAAGCGAGAAATCAATGGAAACATTGCTTTCCGTAGCCGAAAGAGAACATGTCAATGCCGCAACCATGGAAGAAATAAAGCGGATAAAGAACGAGCTTGCGGAAGACAAAAAGAACGACATCTACAAATTCAAGAACGAAATAAAGACTCTGCTTCTCGGAGAGATAGTTTCCAGATATTATTTTCAAAAAGGCAGAGTGGAAGCCTTATTAAAGCATGATAATGAGTTGAAAAAAGCAATCGAATTGCTGAATAACGAAACAGAATACAAGAAAATATTGAGTAAATAACAAATTCTATTTTAATCCATGAGAAAGACATTGTGTTTATGCATGGTTGCATTGTTATGCTTCTGCAACCTCTCGGCTCAAAATCCGAGAAAAGACAATAAAATCTTCGACAACAAACTTACAAAACAGGAAAGCGAATATCTGCATTTCCTTTACGATTACATGCCTCTTAGTGATTTGGCAGATTATGAGGGTGAGTTTTTCCTAAATCAGGTAAGATATGCCATCAAAGCAAGAGAGACTTTCAGTTGGGGCAGTAAAATTCCGGAGGATATATTCAAACATTTTGTCTTGGTGTACAGAGTGAATAACGAAAACCTCGATACGGCAAGAATGTTCATGTTTGAGAGTCTTAAAGACAGGATAAAGAACATGAGCATGTACGATGCTGCTTTGGAAGTCAACCATTGGTGTCATGAAAGGGTAAACTATAAAGCCTCCGATGGCAGAACCTCATCTCCTTTGGCAACCATAAGAACCTCTTGGGGACGTTGCGGAGAAGAAAGCACTCTTACTGTAACGGCATTGAGAGCAGTCGGTCTGCCGGCAAGACAATGCTATACTCCAAGATGGGCTCATACAGATGACAATCATGCTTGGGTGGAAGTATGGATTGATGGCAAATGGCATCATCTCGGAGCCTGTGAACCGGAACCGGAACTTGATATAGCATGGTTTGATGCCCCTGCAAAGAGAGCCATGATGGTTCATACCACCGTGTTCGGAAAATATAAGGGACAGGAGGAAAAAAATCACGAAGGCAAACTTTACGACAAAATAAACCTGTTGTCGAACTATGCTGCAACAAAAAAATTGGAAATTTCCGTCAAAGACGAAAACGGCAAGCCGGTTAAAGATGCACAAGTCTCTTTCGGTTTATACAATTATGCGGAATTTTATCCGATAGCAAAGATTCTGACAGATGCAAACGGGGTAGCAAGTCTTACGACAGGCTTGGGTGATTTGATGATATGGGTAAAGAAAGACAATCAATCGGCTTCCGCTTTGGTCAAAGCCGAAACTGACAAGGCAGAGCTTGTTCTCCGAAATACTTTTTTTAAGTCTTACACCGAGACATTCAAGATTTGCCCTCCTGTTGCCAAACAAGTCAAGCGTCTTTCGGGAGAAAAAGTTACTGAAAATCTGAAACGTTTCGATTATGAAGACTCCTTACGAGAGGCTTATTTGAAGACCTTTCCACGAAACGCCGATTCAGTAAAACGAAAGGCCGAAAGAATTTCACGAAACGGCCTTTCATTTTCCTCAAACGAAGAAGCGGAAAAGGCAGAAAAACTTATAGATGATTCTTGGGGCAATTACAGAGAAATAGAAAGGGTTTTGGCAAGTGGTGAAGAGCTTTCGATAGACATATTGAGTCTGTTGTATGAAAAGGATTTGAGAGATATTGAAGCCGATGTGGTATTGAGTCATTTGAAAGCCTATAAGAATTACCCCGCAAAGGAGAAGGCTTTGCAGGAATTTGTACTCAATCCGCGTGTGCAGTTAGAGAAGATAACGCCTTACAGAGGCTTTTTGCAGAAATACTTTGCCAATCAAGCGGAAGTCTTTATAGCAAATCCGCAAAGCATAGCCGACTGGATAAAACAAAATATCGTCTTGAACAATGAGGAAAACTATTATGGGGTTCAAATATCCCCTGCAGGCATACTTAAACTAAAACAATGCGATATCCTTTCCCGCGAAATATTCTTTGTTACTATTGCAAGGAGTTTCGGAATAGCAGCGAGATATGACTGGGCAGTGGGAAAAGCACAGTACAAAACCTCATCGACTGAGGATTGGAAGTACCCTCAATTCGAGCAAGAGAGAATCGAACCAATGGGTTTTGTAACAGTAAGCAATTCCACGAAAAACAAAATCAAACCGGACTATTATGCACACTTCACACTTCAAAGACTTATAGGCAATGAATACAAAACATTGGATTTTGAATACGATCCCAAGTTCGCTTCATTTCCCGAAACCCTCCGCATTGCAGCAGGAGATTACAGATTGATGAGCGGCAACAGAGATGCGGACGGCAATATATATGTAAGAGAAGAATATTTCAGTGTCAAGGAGAACGATACTGCCAAGGTGGAGGTTGTCATGGCTGAAATAAAAAGCGATTTGAAAGCATTCGGAAAAGTGAACTTACGAAAATTATTTTCCAAAACAACAACCGAAAACACAAATACAAAAGACATCAAATACGCAAAAGGATTGGTATTAGCCATCACGGATTCGTATTCCGAGCCTGAGAAACATCTTATGGCAGATTTGGAACTCGTAAAAAACGATATGGAGACATGGGGTGGCGACATAGTGTTTGCAACTGCCAAAACACCCGATGCAAAACTTCTCAGCCTTTATCCCAACCTGCCAAAGCAAACTACCTTTGTACAAGATAAGCATAAAAGTGTTCAAAAGCAGATATTGAAAGCCACAGGCTTCGATTTCTCTAATGAATATCCATTGCTATGTTTCATAAGCAAAACAGGAGAAATATTTTTCTTGTCAGAAGGATATAGAATCGGATCAGGGGAGAGTTTATTGAAAGTGATACATCAGCTGAATTTGGAGGGTGAGAAATGAAAAAGATATTGTTTCTATGCCTTGGACTGATTGCATTCTTCTCTGCAAACTCACAGTATATCCAATCATCGCAAGTGAAAAGCAGTAAAGAACCATGGAAGTACGGAATAGAGGCAGGAGGTAGTTTCGATAAACTTTCTATTAAATCGGGTTGCACATCAAAGTTCGGATATAAAGTCGGACTTATTGCCGAGAAGCGTTTGGTCTATAATTTGTACTTTCAGCCCTCATTGTCCTTTGTGAAGAAAGGCTTTGAATATGAAATACAAAATGGTTTTCGCTTAAACGTGAACGCCATGCTGGCTGAAATAGACGCAGGCTTGCTGCTGAAATTCGGTGATGACAGATTACAAAAAGGCTTTTTCCTTTCGCTGACACCTTATTATACCTACGGATTTGGCGGAAAAAGTAAAACGACCGACCTTAAACCAGATTCCGAGAACTACAATAAAGAAACAGAACACTCAACATTTGAGAACAATAATCGTGGAGACATCGGTTTCAAATTGGGTTGCGGATACGATTTCAACAGACGCTTCGAAATTGCAGGCAACTACACATTCGGAATGAACAAATTCTCAAACTCAGTCAACTATCGTTGGCGTGGGTGGAATGTTCAACTGATATTATTCTTCTGAGCAGGCTATCTTTTGGGCTGCATTTATGCCGTCCATTGCGGAAGAAGTAATTCCGCCCGCATAACCTGCACCCTCACCGCAGGGATATAGGTTTTTCAACTGCAAATGTTGTAAATTGTCCTTATCCCTCGGTATTCTGACAGGCGATGAGGTGCGAGACTCCAAGCCAATCATCAAAGCATCTTTTGAGACGAAACCTTTCATCTTCTTATCAAAAGCAACCAAAGCCTGCCTTAAAGAATTGGAAATGAATTTAGGCAACAAATCGCTCATATCTGCCGACCTCAAACCGGCAGGATAGGAAGAGTCGCAAAGAGAAGTTGAAGCTTTTTTATCGACAAAGTCGGATATTCTTTGTGCAGGAGCCATTTGTCTGTCGAAATACATCTTTTGTTCGCATTTTTCTTGAAACCTCATCAATGAAAGAGCACCATAATGTAAGTACTCGGGAACATCTTTCTCCGAAACAGAAACCACTATTCCGGAATTGGCATAAGGGGAGTTGCGAAGCGAAGAAGACATTCCGTTAACCACCAAACAATCCCTCTCCGTAGAGGAAGGAATTACCATGCCTCCGGGACACATACAGAAAGAAAACACCCCACGATCTCCAATGTTATGAGTAAGCGAATAAGTTGCAGCAGGCAACAATTTTGAATACTTATCTGTATGATACTGCGTACGATTGATAAACTCCTGAGCATGTTCCACTCTCACCCCCAAGGCAAAAGGTTTGGATTCTATCAGCCATGATTTCTCGGCAAACAACTTATAAATATCTCTTGCCGAATGTCCGCAAGCCAAAATGACGGCTTTGCCTTCCAATGTGCTGCCATTGGCAAGTTTAACCCCATATACGGAATTATCCTTGACCAACAAATCCACCATCTTAGAGTTAAAGTGATACTCTCCTCCGCATTCCGTTATCTTGTTTCTTATGTTCTTTATTATTCTTGATAGTTTATCCGTTCCTATATGGGCATGTGCATCAATCAATATGTCTTCATCGGCACCGAACTCGACGAATGTTTCCAATACCTCTCCAATATTTCCTCTCTTATTGGAGCGTGTGTAAAGTTTTCCGTCGGAAAAAGTTCCGGCTCCACCCTCCCCGAAGCACCAATTAGAGTTTTCGTTCAACTCTTCGTTACGAGCAATCAAGGCAATGTCTTTTTTTCTATCCTCAATCCTCTTTCCCCTTTCAACTATGACCGGTTTCAAGCCGCATTCCAACAATTTCAAAGCTGCAAACAAACCACAAGGACCTGCTCCTACAATTATCACTCTTTCAGACTTTGAAACATCGTGATATTTTTTGGCTTTTACTATTTCTTTCTTCTTTTCGGTTGAAGCAAGTATTCTTAGACAATAACGAGGCTCTCCTCTGCTGTCAATGCTTCGGCGAAGTATTTTGAAATAAGCCAAATCCTGTACTTTCAATCGGCATGCAGATGCAATCTTTCTTTTTAAGCAATCCTGCGATAAAGCCTCGTGTGGTTTCAATCGTAACTCAAATTCTTTCTCCATTTATTCAAAAGTGAAATTGATGTAGAACATTTGTGTCTTTACTTTATCCAATACATCCGAATACATGGTTTTGTATCCGTGAACGAGAATATCATTCAGACCATAGGAACTTTTTATCTCTATTCCGAGTTTTATGTAATTCAAATAGAAATCAAAGCCTACTCCAAGAGTATAGAACCATTCCGAATTGTTCACTTTCAGTAGTATTTCATCGGGAGAGGCTTTTTTTCTCTTTATTGAAGCCAAATCGTATGAGAATTTGCCGCCGGCAATCAAATAAGGTCGGAAGTTTCTCCATCTTTTTGATTGTATTTTGAACTCCAAGGGTGCTTCAACATAGATTACTTCCATGGGAATGTTGCTTTCAATATATTTACCATCCTTATTGAGATAGTAATTCAGGCGTCTGTCGCTGAAAATTATCGATGGCAGAAACCTTAATCGCAAATACTCACACAATCTTAAATCTCCGATAAATCCGAGTTGAAATCCGTTGCTTCTCTCCGAGTCGAAGCCCATGATGGTATCAAGATAGCGTCTGTTTTCTTTCTCAATCATGTTTGAGGAAAGTCTGTTATATCCGAGTATGCAGCCGAAATGTATGGTTTTGTTGTCATAATGCGGAAGATTTGGCGGAGAACTCTGTGCAGAAACTCCTGCATAACACAGCAATGACAGCAAAAAGAAAATCAATTTCTTCATTCTATTTGCTCCTTAATAATTCTGACAACAGTTTTTCCTTATTTATCGGCACCACCCCTACGGATTCGCAAACCAAACCACCGGACATATTACTTATTTTGGCAGTTTCAAAAGCATCTAAGCCTAATGCCATGCAAAGGCTTGCAACACTTATAACCGTATCGCCCGCTCCGCTCACGTCTGCTATCTTTCGCAAGTATGCCGGTTGTATTTCGGCTTTCGGTTCCTGAGAAGTAAAATCGGCAATGAATACTCCGTATTCACTCAATGTTATGAATACTTTTTCTATTCCCTGTTTTTGGTGCAATGTAAGTGCCGCCTGATATAGCTTTTCTTCCTCCGGAGTTTCTATATCCGTCTTTAATCCCTCTCTTAACTCCTTTAAGTTAGGTTTGAATAAGCTTACGTTTCTGTAGAATGAGAAATTCTTCTTTTTGGGATCTACACATGTAGGTATGGATTTTGCATTTGCCAAGGCAACAAGACGTTCGATAATTTGCTCTGTAATGACCCCTTTGTCATAATCTTGAAATATTATGGCATTCGGCTTTCTCGATTCTATGATTTCCTCAATCCTTTTCAGAAATTCGGCTTGCTCTTTGTCCGATAACGGCAATTCCGTTTCCTCATCTATTCTGAGCATTTGGGATTTATTGGAAAGGATTCTTGTTTTCACAGTCGTACAACGTTCGGAAGAAAACAGCAATCCGTCCGTATCTATATCATGTTCACGAAACAAATCTTTTAATATTTTACCCTCCATATCAGCTCCCACAACCGAACAAATAATAGGTTTCGCTCCCATTGCAGCGACATTCAATGCCACATTGGCTGCTCCTCCGAGACGGTTTTCCTTCTCCTTTACGGCACAAACCGGCACAGGTGCTTCGGGAGAAATACGCTCGACTTTTCCCCACCAGTAAGAATCGACCATTACGTCCCCGACAATCAGAATGTTCAAAGAGGCAAAGCTCTTGAAAATATCGGCATAATCCATTATGAAATGCTTTTAGTTACTTCTCCTCGCAAATCGGCTTGCAATTTTTCTCTTATTGTTTTTTCGTCTTCGTAATTGCCCAATACGAACATCATCTTTGCCAAAGCTGCTTCCGTTGTTATGTCTCCTCCGGAAATAACACCCATATTTAACAACTCTCTTGAGGCTTCGTAATGACCCATTACCACACTGCCGGCTTTGCATTGAGTTACATTGAGAACGACAATACCCCTTTCAATAGTATGTTTTATTGCATTTATGAACCAATCCGCCGTAGGAGCATTACCGCTTCCGTATGTTTCTAAAATAACTCCGCGTAAATCTTTTATGGAAAGAAAGGTTTCAAGATATTCTTTCTTCAAAGCAGGGTGTACTTTTACTATTATTACTCTGTCACACATCTTTCCATAAACCTTCAAAGCCTCGGAACTAATCGGACGTAGGAGATGCTGCTTATATATAATGTTTATTCCTACCTTAGCCAAAGAAGGATAATTTCCAGAGTAAAAAGCCTCGAAATGTTCCGCATTGAACTTCGTTGTTCTATTTCCTCGAAATAATTTATTCTCAAAGAAAATACATACTTCTCCTATTGGCACTTGTTCGTTTGCAGCAATCTCAACTGCAGAAATAATATTCTCCCTTCCATCGGTACGAATCATACCCAAAGGTAGCTGACTACCTGTTATTATGACCGGTTTGCCAAGGTTATCCAACAGAAAACTCAAAGCAGAGGCAGTATAACTCATCGTATCCGTACCATGCAGAACGACAAAACCGTCATAGCAGTTGTATTTTTCACCAATCAAAGCAGCAAGTCGCACCCATACCTCTGCATTCATATCGGAAGAATCTATTATAGGGTCGAATTGTATCGTATCAATACTGCATTCCAATTCTCTCAAAATCGGCAGAGCCTCATAAATCTTTTTCATGTCGAAAGGATGCAATGCACCTGTCGATTTGTCCTTAACCATACCTATGGTTCCGCCTGTATAAATCACCAAAATGTTTTTCATGACAATCTAAGAAAAGGCAAAGTTACAAAAAAGCAGCAATGATATAAGTCTTATTGCTGCATATTGTCTCGTAAAAAGCATTTCAACGATGAATTCGTTTCCCTGTTCCTTTCCAAGGATTATACCTCCAATGTGGCGTATCTTCTTTCTTTTCTATATCCGAACATGGATGGTATTCAAAGAGTATTGCAAAAACAGTTCCTAATATAGTATTATCAAAATAGCACAACAAAGCAGCTGCCTTCGTTTAACTTCGAATTGACGGTCAGTCTGCCTCCAAGTTTGGAAATGATTTCTTTGGAAAGTGCCAAACCTATTCCGTATCCGGACTCGTTAACTGCATTTTTTGCACGATAAAAAGGTTCGAAGATATGTGGCAAATCTTCTGAGGATATACCTATCCCATGGTCTTTAATCTCAATCATATTTTTGCTTACGCTGATTTCGACAGGTTGTTCTTGGGCATATTTCATGGCGTTATCGACCAAGTTCCGCAATGCAATGCTGAGGAGACTTTCTTGGGTCATGAGGTGGAAATTATTCTCTATTTTTACATTCACTTTGGAAGAAGCATATTGCTGCATCAGTTTGCCCACATCAACCCACTCAAATATGTCTCGGTCTATTTTTTCGGCGTAAGTATGTGAAAGTCGAAGCAGGTTTTGCATTATATCTATGACGCGTGTTGTTTCATAACTTATCTTTTGTAGAAATCTTCTGTATTCTTCGGGACTGCGTTCTCGTAAAAGGGCTATATCGCATTCGCCTTGTATGGCAGTTAACGGATTATTTATTTCGTGGGAAGCGTTATTGACGAACATTTTTTCTTTTCGGTAATTACAATCAATACGATCCACAACTTTGATGGCATAGAGTCTACTGATAAGGTACAGCACTATGGCAGATAGGCATACAATAATCAAAAGAACCCAGCCTACCACCCTGCTGATTTCAACCCCGTATGGATTTCGGCTCAACACCACTACTACGTACGTACCTTCATTATCGTAATATATAAAGGCTGTGCCAACTTCATCTCCACGATGGAAAAAGACTTCCTCTCCTTTGATAACATCCGCAATTTGGGTATTCGACAAATACTCTTTCAATTCATTTCGTGCTTTCTCGGGAAACTCCATATCGACAAACAACTGGTGTGATGTGGGAATGGAGTTCTGACGATGAAGTACTACATTACGATATTTTACAGGATCAAGTTCATCTTTTTCAAAGCGTTCTATGGCAACAGCATGTGCTTTCTCCGATAAATATTTGAAATAAAGGTTTTCGATATAGTTTGAACTCAGAGCATAGAATATTCCCCCTGCCATCGTTACAAGTGTAATAGTAATGGCAGAATATATCCACGAAATCTTACTGCTCTCTTTCAAATCCGAAAATCTTTTTCTTTTCAATTTCATTCTTTCATCATATATCCTACGCCAACAACTGTATGAATCAACTTATGTTGAAAAGGATCGTCTATCTTATTGCGAAGGTATCTTACATACACATCTACGATGTTGGTATTGGTATCAAAATCCTTATCCCATACGTCTCTGATAAGTTGCTTTCTTGAAAGAGCTTCGTTTTGGTGTTTGATAAAATATTCCAATAATCTGTATTCCTTGGTAGATAGTTCCACAAGCATGCCGCCGCGAACCGCTTGATGTGTAGAGGGGTTACAGGTGAGGTCGGCACAACGTAAGTCTCCCATTCCTTCCTGCAAGGCAGAGGTGCGACGAAGGAGAGCCTCAATGCGAGCAGACAACTCTATAAACTTGAATGGTTTCGGAAGATAATCATCAGCTCCTGCATGCAGACCTGCAACAATATCATCTGTCGTTCCCAACGCTGTAAGCATCAATACAGGTATCTGAAAGCCGTAACGTTCCCGAAATCGCAGACACAGTTCCAAGCCTGACATGCCGGGCATTCTGATATCGAGTAGCAGCATATGCAACATATTGTTTGCCATTGCTTCCTCTATTTTCTCCCAAGCCTCGTTGCCATCTGTCGCTACCGAAACTGCAAAGCCGGATTCTTCCAAACCTCGTTTCAGAAAATCGGAGATGTTCGTTTCATCTTCCACTACCAATATATGCTTACTATCCATTCTTTTTACATCTTAATATATTAGACGAAAAAAACCTGCTTTTATTTCCCTCAACCTTATAATTTCAACTGTTTCAAACGTCCATATCGATCAAAAACCGTCCTGACGTAAACCTTCTCCACAAAGAGAGGGAAGATAAAGAGAGTAAAGATAGTCGAGAAGATAAGACCTCCGATAATGACAATAGCCAGCGGACGTTGACTTTCAGAACCTATGCCGTGGCTCAAAGCAGCAGGCAACAAACCCAAGGTCGCCATCATGGCAGTCATTAGTACAGCACGAGTGCGGGATTGCATACCTAAATTCACCGCTGCAGACAATGGGTTGCCGTTTCGTATGAAGTGCTTGATGTCCATAATCATGATAACACCATTCTGAATACATATTCCGAAAAGACAGATAAAGCCTATACCTGCCGATATAGAGAAGTTAAAGCCGGTAAGAAGGAGAATTAAGATGCCGCCCACTGCGGCAAACGGGACATTAAGCAACACTAAGGAGGCATCACGAGCATTGCCGAATAATACATACAGAATACTGAAAATAAGAAAAATACTTATAGGCACAACATGAGCTAAACGAGATGAAGCACGCTTCTGGTTCTCAAAATCTCCGCTCCATTCTATGCGATAACCCTCCGGCAGGTCAATAGTCTTAGCAACCTTTTCCCTTGCCTCATCTACTGCCGACCCCATGTCGCGGTCGCGTACGGAGAATTTCACTGCACAGTATCTTTGATGATCATCACGATAGATAATCAGCGGACCTGTTATCATTCTGATTTCTGCCAACTCCTTAACAGGAATCATGGAACCGTCGCTTGTCGGAACCAAAATTTTCCCTATTTGTTCCTCGTCCTGACGAAAAGGCTTGTCATAACGAACCACAAGATTGAATTTACGATCTTCCTCATACACCTGCGAAGCAGCCTTGCCGCCGATTGACATTTCCACTATGCTCTGCACATCAGCCTTGTTCACTCCGTAACGTGCAAGTCTTGTTTCGTCAATGTTAATCTGCAATTCAGGTTGTCCTATATTGCGAATAACTCCCAAATCGGCTATGCCCCTTATAGGACGCATTGTTCGGGCAATTTTGTCTGCTATACGTTCACTCTCATACAAGTCGTTTCCATATACCTTGGCAACAATTGCACCCTTCACTCCGCTCACGGCTTCTTCCACATTGTCGCTGATAGGCTGGGAAAAATTGAAATCAATGCCGGGATAAACAGATAGTTTCTTATTGATTTGTTCTATGAGGTCCTCTTTACTCACTCCGGACTTCCATTCTTTCTCCGGATACATTTTGACAAATAACTCTATATTGTAAAAGCCCGTAGCGTCAGTGCCATCGTTAGGGCGACCGGTCTGTGTCAATACTTCTTTGATTTCAGGAAAACCGCCCAACTTTTTCCTCAGCTGATCAGCTATTTTCACCGACTCATTCAACGATATACTTTGCGGCATTGTGGCACGTATATAGATAGAGCCCTCGTTCATTTCTGGCAAAAACTCCGTACCCAAAAGAGTAAAAGCAGATATACCTGCCACCATCGCCACAACGGCTGTTATCATCATTCCTTTACTATGAGCATGACAATAAGCAAAAGCACGATTGGAGTAGCGATGAACGAAATCCAAGAAAACATTTTTCTTCTCTCTGACATTGCGTTTAAGTAAGAGGGTAGATAACACAGGTACCAATGTCATGGTAAACAGCAATGCACCTAAGAGAGCGAACCCCAAAGTGAACGCCAAAGGTGAGAACATCTTTCCTTCCACCTTTTGAAAAGCGAAAATAGGTAATAGAGCCGTGATGATAATCAATTTAGAAAAGAACACCGATTTTGCCTTACCACAAGCCGTACCTCGTATCATACCAACCTTTGAACATTTGTTGAATGCAGCCATACCCATTTGGCGAGCTTTGGAGTCAAGCATGACATAGATGGCTTCTATCATCACCACTGCTCCATCAATGATTATACCGAAGTCAATGGCTCCCATGGAGAGAAGATTGGCACTCATGCCTCTTAGTCGCAAACAAATGAAAGCAAAAAGCAGAGCCAAAGGAATGACAGTTGCCACTATAACCGTTGTCCGCCAATCTCTCATAAAGAGAAACACTACCAAAGTAACAAGCAGAATACCTTCTATTACATTATGGAACACCGTGCTGACAGCCAAACTGACCAAATCTTCTCTGTCGTAAAATGGTTCTATCTTCACATCATTGGGAAGACTGTTCTGCTGAATATCTTCTATCTTTTCTTTCAAAGCAGCAATGACACGTTCCGGATTTTCACCCTTTCGCATTATGACAATACCCTCAACCACATCATTCGCTTTACCTCTGCCCACTTGCCCGAGACGTGGCTGACAAGCCTCGCTCACCTTTGCCACATTACGAACAAGAATTGGAGTGCCGTTCATGTTCTTGATAACGATATTGCCGATTTCTTCTACATTGTTTATAAGACCTATACCTCTGACAACGTATGCCTGAGCATTCTTTTCTATAACATCACCGCCCACATTGACATTACTGTTGGCAATGGCTTCATACAGTTCGAGAGAGGAGATGCCGTAAGCCGAAAGTTGATTTGGGTTGACGCTCACCTCAAAAGTTTTCACTTCTCCTCCAAAACTCACCACATCGGCAACTCCGGAGACCGAACGAAGGTTACGTTCCACCACCCAGTCTTGAAGAGTTTTAAGTTCCCTTACACTATGCTTGTCGCTTTTAAGGGTATAACGATATATTTCGCCTGTCGGACCTTGAAGAGGTTGCACTTCAGGCTCGACCCCCTCCGGCAAGTCTGCATCTTTGATAAGATTGAACACTTGTTGGCGGGCAAATTCATCATCAGCGTCATCATCAAACATAACCGTAACAACCGACAAACCGAAAAGAGTGGTGCTGCGAATATCCGTCTTTTCCTGAGCAGCATTCATCGCTATTTCTATCGGAATAGTAACGAATTTCTCTATCTCTTCCGCACTTCGTCCCTGCCATTGAGTGATGATTGTAACCTTGGTATTTGTAACATCAGGGAAAGCATCTACCGGAGTTTCCCTAAAACAGAAGCAACCCACAACAGCCAAAATCACCGTAAGGCAGATGACGAGATACTTCTTTTTCAGTGAGAACGATATGATAAAATCAATAAACTTATTCATGATTGTGTTTATCTGCTATTCTTATCAATGAAACTTATTTCAGAGTGTTATAAACCAACAAAGCATTCTTGCAAACCACTCTGTCGCCCAAGCTGACGCCACGTTCTATAAAGGCAAATCGTCCGTCTTGGCGTAATACTTTGACCTCTTGTCGGCGATACCTGCCCTTGCTATCCGACAGCACTACATAATTATTGCCGTTTTCAAAGACTATGCTCTCGGCAGGCACTTGCAACATACGCTTACCTGTTCCCGAAAGCAAAACATGAACATTGGCAAACATGCCCGGCATTAACAGTCCTTTGCTGTTGTCCAACCTGACTCTCACTTTCATCGTCTTACTTTGACTGTCGAGGTTATGATAAATCTTGTCAATACAGCCATCTATCGTTTCATACGGATATGCCAAGACTGTAACATAAACCTTGGCGTCCTGCTTCACCTTTCTTATGTCGCCCTCATACACATCTGCCACTATCCACACACTGTTCAAATCGACAATCTCAAAGGCAGGAATATCGTTATTGCTCTCATCGATATAAGAACCGTTATATACATTCTTGGCAAAAACATAGCCTGCTTTCGGAGCTTGTATAACAGCATGCGACTTACCCGAAAAACCGTTGACATGAGCCACATTTTGAAGTCTTGTCTTCTCCGCTTTTGCCATTTCAACTCTTCCCTTTGCCTCCTCCACATCTCTGTCGGAAGCCATGCCGCTTTTGTGTAAATCCTGCTTCATTACGAGTTCACGCTGAGCCAATCTTATTTCTGTATTAAGGTCGCTCTGCTGTTTCTCATAATCGGCAGCGTCTTGCGAGAAGACAGAGGCAAGGCATTGACCTTGTTTTACATAATCTCCCAACTCGACATTCACTCCCTGTATTTTGCCTCTGCACGGAATATATACTTTACTCACCTTGGTTTCATCGCAAGTTACATCTCCGTTCAATATCAGTTCATCATTCAAACAGCCTTCCGACACCTCCGCCGTTGCAGTTATGTTTTTCAAAGAGTCTGTCCTTGCATGCTTGTCATCGTTATCTCCATCTTTATTACCGGTTTTGCCACAACTCACTGTAATGCAGCACAAAACCCAAAGCATAACAAGACTACACCTGATTATTCTTCTATTCTTATACATCTCCTTTATCTTTTTGTTATTCGATTTCCAAATCAAGTTCAATCATCGACATCAACACTTCCTTTCGACTGTCGATTACAAGGTAGCGAGTATCCTTGTACATTTGATAATAGTCCAAAAGCTCCAATAGTGAAATATTCCTGCTCATGTATTGGCGTTCCACTTCAGTTATCAGATTTTCGTTTTCACTTGCCAAATGTTTTTCTGCTTCCTCGGCTATCTGTCTGTTAGTTTGCAGTTTTGACCATACGGCAGATATTTCCGACAAAGCCTTGTTGCGATTCCACTCATATTGCATTCGCTTTGAGTCAAGCAATGCCGCGGCAGCTTTTCTGCCACCTTGATTGTAATTAAAAATCGGAACACTGAACGAAATTCCCATAGAAAAGAAATTATGCCCGATGTTACCGTTCTTATCCCATTCTCCCGTAAGTCTGACCTCCGGCAAGGTATTGGCTTTCTGCAATTTCAACTCATGTTCGGCAGAAATAATATCGTGTTTATCCGCCTGCATATCCGCACGAGAGGCAAGTCTTTCATAAAGAGCGTCCAAAGTCAGATTATCCAAAGCAGCCACGCTGCCCTCATAGTCTATTTTCGGAAGGCAGGCAAGTCTCGGTTCGGCAAGCATTAGTCGTAATGATTGCTTCAAGTCTATCATTTCGGAAATAAGAGAGTTTCTTTCTTGAAGCAACTGCATGTGTTGGCTTCTGATACGAGTTACCTCCACCGGAGCGACATTGCCTTTCTCTCTCTGAGTCTCATAGGCTTTCAGAATTTTATCGGTGGAAAGGATTTCCTTATCTATCACAGCCACCTTCTGCCCGAGACTGAACAACTGCACCATTTGACTGCTCAATTCGCGACTCAACAAACGCATTACATCATCTCGTTCATGCTCCGTGCGGCGTAACTCAGCATCTGCTTTTCTTATACGTTCGCCACGCTGCCCGCCGATATAGATACGTTGTGAAAATTGAATATCCGTTTGTCCGTCATAATTTGTTTCAAAATAACGATTGGTAACAGGATTGTTGATATTATGGGAAATGCTTAACTCAGGATTTTCCAACAATCTTTCTTGCTTTTGATTGGCAACAGCCATTTCCAACTCCTTATCCTTCATTTGCAAAAGCATATTACGCTCCCGTAAAAGTCGCAAAGCCTCTGTCACACTTATGGAATCCGTTTCGGTATTAGTTGAAAACCTTTTGGAAAACGCCCATGCAGGAGATTGTAAGACTAAAAACACAACCAAACACAGCAATCTGATCTTCATAAAACAACTCTTTTCTTTTGGACTGCAAAATTATTGCAAGTCAAAAAAACCGACAAAAGAAAGCGATTAGAAGGTTTTTAATCGGAATTAGAAAACTTTAATCGGCAAATCGGTTAAGCAAGAACTGCTGCTTTGGTTTACTCGAAAAATATAAGTCAAAGATGGTATTCCATAACATCACAAAAGCCGCAATACGAAAAAACTGCCTGCCCCATCGGGGACAGGCAGGAGAATCAATAACATTAAACAAAATACTTTGATGACTACCCTCTCACAAACTTCGCAATTTCTTTTCTAACTCTGCTTATACCTACTATTCTACACTCTTTTTTGCAAAACACCAAGCATATTCGGAAATCCTGCTGCCATTGCCGACGATAGTTTCCCGACATCAATGGCAAAACATGAGAATATGCGTTTTGACTTTAATAAAAACCGCAAATCACAAACGATAACACTGCTTATTCATGCTGTGGAAATCAACTGATAAACACCCCTGAACCGATGTTTGTTCAATCCACCAAAAACGAATCGCCGTTTCGCAAAATTAAAACGCCGAAAGAATTTCTTAGAACGGCGTTTTATTCTCTCCTATCTTATGTTTGGATTTCAATATGCTTTTTTCATGTTTTGCGAAGTTTCATAATACTTTGCCTTTAATCCGCTTTCGGTAATCCGCCTCTTCTTCCGGCTTCCAAGATAGGGAGGTTTGCTTCGGTCGGTATGTATATTACCGTTTTTTCATTAAGGTTGTTCTGGTTCCTTACCCAAAGATATTGAATATAAGTTTGGGTCAAAGTGCCGTTCTCAATCTTGATTGCCTCTGCCGCACCTTTTGCTCTTTCGATTTCAGCCTTTGCATTCAGCTTCTCGGCTTCGAGGTTTGCTCTTGCTTCTTCCACCTTTATGCGTCTGTTTTGTTCGGCTTCTGCAAGTTCGGCTTTGCCTTTCATCTCCTGAGACCAAACTCTGTAAACAGGCATTCCGAACATTATAACGCCGATAAAGGCCAATACCACGACTATGGCGATGATTACATGCTTTAATTGAAATCTATACATGGCTTAAATGTTTTTCAGTATTTCCAAAGTATGTCGCCAGAATAATTCCACGGTAGCGATTTCGAGCCTTTCCTCCGGCGAATGCACACCTCTCAATGTCGGTCCGAAAGAAATCATATCCATGTCTTTATATTTCTCACCTATCAATCCGCACTCCAATCCCGCATGTATCGCTCTTACGACAGGCTCTTTGCCGAAGAGCTTTTTATAACTTTCGACCGCAACTTTCAAAACATGACTGTCCGTATTAGGAGCCCAACCCGGATAGCCGTCGCTATGCTCCACATCGGCACCTGCCAAAAGAAAGCAACTTTCCACCTTGCTTGCAGCTGCCTCTTTTGCACTTTCAACGCTTGAACGCTGCGATGTGGTGATGAAAAAATGTGTTTCTTCCGTCTTTACACTTGCCAAATTGGTTGAGGTTTCAACGAAACCGGGGATTTCCCTGCTCATTGCCAACACTCCATGAGGGCATGCGTACAAAACATTTAGGAGATTATCCTGACTTAACATATCGACAACGAATGCCGGTTTTGCGACCTTCTCTATCCTTATCTGCAGATTCGGCTCTGTGGAACGAAATTCATACCTCAACTCCTCGCCGAATTTCTCCACAAGTCTCTTCAAATCCTCACTCTCCTGCTCCATAATAACCACATCGGCATAAGCTTCGCGAGCTATCGCATTTCGCAAATTGCCGCCGTTAAAGCAAGACAATCGCATATCCATTTCCTTATCTGCCTCCCACAAAATGCGGTTCAGCAATTTATTGGCACAGCCCAATCCCTTATTGATGTCATCGCCCGAATGTCCGCCTTTCAAACCTTTGACGCTTATTCTGAAATAAGCTCCCTGCGGAGTCTCCTCTTTCTCAAACGGCAATTTTGCCAAAGTATCCACACCACCTGCGCAACCGATAAACATTTCCCCCTCATCCTCGGAGTCCAAATTAAGTAATATGCGGCTCTTAAGAAGATTCGGACTCAAAGCATTCGCACCTGAGAGCCCGGTTTCCTCATCAACGGTGAATAAACACTCTATCGGACCATGCTCAATATCCTCCGAATCCAATATTGCCAAGGCGGTTGCAATACCTATACCGTCATCAGCCCCCAAAGTAGTCCCCTTTGCCATCAACCATTGATTTACAATTTGAGCCTCAATAGGATCCTTCATGAAATCGAAAACCTTATCACCATTCTTCTCACACACCATATCCATATGCGATTGCAAGCATACCCATGCTTTATTTTCCATGCCCTTGCTTGCCCCTTTTCTGATGATGACATTACCTATCTCATCTCTTTCATGTTCCAAACCACGCTTTTCCGCCCAATCCATAAGGAACTTCGTCATCCTCTCCTCATGCTTTGACGGCCTTGGAACGGACAAAATCTCACCGAAAATTTCAAAAACCTTCTCCGGTTTCAAACCTTTCAATACACTGTTATCAGCCATAATTATAATGTTTTATTTGTTCAATACATATTGCAGCCTCAAAGATACAACAATCCTGTAAAATCACTGCATAAAATCACCGAAAAAACGACAAAACCCCGCCTCTCCTCCCTCCAATCCCCAAATCCCCACCATCCCAATCCGGATTTCTCCAACTTCAAAATCCAGCTTTTCTCGAACCTATAGTTCTTATAGATTTTCTATAAACCCTAAAATTTCTAGTTATTCTATAACCGCTATAACTTGCTAGTTCATATAGAAAAGGACTTATCCGAAGTCCTTTTTCCTCTTCACGTTTTTTATAAATTCATCATTCAATCAAATGTTTTGAAATTAGGATTTCTCAATTTTATTAACCTCATAGTTTGCAAACGAATCTGGCATGCCCGTCAAGGCATGAAAATCGGTAGGATTTGGAAGTAAAGTAAAGTTTGGTGACAAAGGGAAAGCTAAAGAGAGTAGAGAATATAAAGGAGGGTAAAGAAAGTAAGGAATGGATAGAAACAAAAAATGCGTGCGATTTATCGAGTCGCACGCATGGTTTGTTTTCAGGATGTTCTCTTGCGAGTTTACTTCACTTCTTCGAAAATAAATCTATATTGATTTACAGTGAATTGCAATCGCATGGTACAAATATGATTTCTGAAATCGATTACAAACAATCGGTTATATTGTCTTTATTGCTCTGCTTTTTCAAGTTCTATTCGAGCTGTGAGTTCTTCTTGGTATGTGGTCATAAGCTTGTTTAAGTCTCCATAAAAGCATTATCAAGAGTGTTTATCTATTTCTTATTTTTCTCCAATTGTCTAATGTGAGTTTCGTGAAATGTTCTGTGCGAAATTCATTCAATAATGGAACTGCTTTGTCGTGCTCTGTGTGGCTGTAAGTAAATCCGCATTTCTCTTGTACACACCTTGATTTTTTATTTCCGTCAAAATAACCACACCAAACGGCAGTCTGCTTTAGGTCATCAAAAGCATATCGAAGTAGCTCATTTACAGCTTCGGGTATCAAACCCTGTCCCCAAAATGGCTCTCCGAGCCAGAAGCCTATTTCGCACTCGGTATCTGCCATTTTTGCAGAGTGAATTTCACTTCTTGCCGTCATTAACCCAACGCTACCAACTGCTTCTCCTGTCGCTTTCAATACAACAGCATAAGTTTCAGGAGTTGAAAAAACGCTTTTAATAATCTCACGACTATTCTCAATGCTCGTATGTGGGGGCCAACCAGCTATTGGGCCAATATTAGGGTTTTTCGCATATTTGTAAAGCGCTTCGGCATCGTTCTCTAGCCATGGTCTCAAAATTAAACGTTCTGTTTGTAATTCCATATTTTTATTCAGATTAAATTTCTACTCTACTATATAGTTCGCTGTATCTTTTCCACCTCTAACAATATAGAAAACTACACTAATAGCTACTCTAAAATACACTGTTTTGCACCTCGCCACTCTATTCTCTTATTCTATTTGAGTATTATCCACTTACCTGACTTTGTAGAACCTTCGTGCTTGATGATGCCCAATTTGGTCATATTCTTAATATGATATTTAATGCCATCAAGAGTAATGCTGATAGATTGAGCTAATTCCTTTTGAGTAATTTCTGGCTTTGCCTGAATAGCTGCTAAAATCCTTTTTGGGGTAGTTCCTTGGGTGTTTCAGTCTTCCCAATCTTTGTATTTGCTCATGTCATGTTGCGTTACGCCCCATTCTTCGTTAGAGATGCTTTCGTCTTCATCGGTATCACGCATTAGGCTTTCCGCTATTTTGGTTTTTTGTTTCTTTTGTTTTGATTTGTAGGAAAGGTATAGGTAAAGGAGGAAAAGGATGATTATAAGGCCGCTGATGATGAAAACCACGTTCTCAAAGAAGTAATGTCTGTAAGGGGAAGGCAGAAAGTGCATGCCTTGGTCGAAGAATAGTTTTATTGCAATAAGACATGTCGGAAGGATAAAAAGCAGGGATTTGTTAGGCTTTTCTTCGTTAAGTGGGGCTTTATCCTCGTTTTGCGTTTCCACAAAACTGTATCTTTTGATGAGGGAAGGCTTTAATATCAGCAATAATCCTGCCAATATGATGGCTGTATTTATGACTTCCGTCCATACGAAACGGGGTCTGTTGGGTATGAAGAACAAATTTACGATGATGCTTCCGCATATTGCGGGTATCAGTATGTTTGTTTTCAAGTCTTCTTTTATTCTTCCTGTAAAGGGGTTTATGAGGTATTTTACCAGAAAAGACGACCACCAAAAGCATACGATAAGGGATAAGAGTACAAGGATAAGGAACAATAGGAGTCCGAATTTGTGAGGATATGTGATTCCCATAAAATCTGTTACAAGGTTGATATTCCAAAGATGAAACAGATGACCTGTTATAAAGTTCCCGCCTATTCTTGCAAAACTGCATACGAATATCCAGAATAAAAAGCGTTGTATCTGCGTTTTATCCGTTCTCCATTGTGTCAATAAGAGCAGGGATACAGTCAATAAAAGCACAAGGGCGACAATGGAACTGCCGAAAATAACGATAACATTGTCCTCCGATGCCCAAATATCTGCCGAAACTGCTGTATTCACTGCATCAAAATCTATTGTCGATGTATAGATAATCATGGGAACGCCGTAGGCAAAAGCTGTTATGGCAATGCCGGCTTGCAATATGAAGAATGCAATAAGGTAGGCTGACACAAACAAAAGTGTGTTGTTTATTATGCAATTTCGGTTGTTTATGCGTGTTTTCAATGTTTCCATCTGTACCAAAATAATTGATCTTTTATTTGTAATTCAAGAATGCTTCGTATTCTGTAAACCATTCTGATGAATATCTCAAGCTCTTTTTCCTCCAACCATCTCATTCCGTCGGCTTCTTTTCTGCATGCGGCTGAGAAGTTTATCATGAATTCATCTTTCGATAAAAGAACCCACTGCACGGCTTTCTTCTCTCCGTCTATGGCATTGCTTAATACTCCGAACTCTCCGAAGCCGTTATCGAAGAGCCAATGCAAAGCTTCTTCGTCTCCCAAGACAGCATTACTCCATGCCGCAAGTTCGGGATAACCGTTATGGAGCAAATATTTGAAGAACTTTTTGCTCCCATTCAAGGCTTCAAGTAAGGCGATAAGTACCTTTATATCGTAATTTACAAGGGACTTCATCTCAAACTTGCATTCAGTTTCTGTTCAAAAGCTTTCAATAACTTCTGCATTACGTTCTCTATTTGTTTATCTGTTAGTGTTCTTTCCTTATCTTGCAATATGAAAGCTATCGCATATTGTTTCGTATTTTCAGGAAGTTTGTCTCCGGTATAGACATCAAATAAGGAGATATTCTTCAATAACTTCTTTTCGGTCTGATAAGCTGCGGCTTCTATTTGTGCGAAAGTAATATCTTTGTTTACCACCAAAGCCAAGTCTCTTCTTACTTCTGGAAACTTGGATATTTCCTCATACTTCACGCTTTTGTTGGGAATAAGTTTGAAAAGCAAATCCCAATCCGCATCGGCATAAAATACTTCCTGCTTTATATCGAAAGTTTTGCAAATCGCATTTCTCAATCTTCCTATTGTAGCAACAACTTTCTTGCTTTCTTTATTGATATATGCCAAAGCATACTGATAATATCCGTTTTCGATTTGTTCGATCGCAAACCTTGAATTATCGATGCGTAACTGCATAAGCAGGTTTTCAAAAATGTTTTTCAAGAAAAAGAAATCCGTTGCCTTTCTGTCTGCCTGCCAACTTTCAGCACTCTTTCCCGTTGTCAACAAGGCAAGATGTCGGCTTTGATCATAGCGTTTGGTTATGCAATCGTTGTCAAAGGTTTTCAAATTCTTTTTATAGCAGTTCCCGAACTCAAACAATCTCAAATCCGAAAGCTTGCGATTGATATTGTATTCTGCCGTTTCCAATAATCCGTACAGCAATGTTTGCCTCATTTGTCCCAAATCCTTGCTCAATGCATTCAAAACCGCAACAGATTCTTCAGCAGGAAAATCCTTATTATTTTCGTAATATGACAACTTCGTAAGTGAGTTGTTCATCGTTTCATTAAAGCCGTTTGCAGCAAGATAATCCGAAGCAAGGTTTTGTATTTTGTCTCTGTTCGGTTTGGCAGTTTGGGTTAAGCAGCTCCTTACCGCATCGGATATTTCTACATTATCATAACCATAAATGCGCAATATCTCTTCTATCACATCGCATGGACGAGTAACATCGACCTTATTTGTAGGCACAACAGCCACCAAACCATTCTCATTGTCCGAAGCAATCTCTATATCCAAAGATTTCAAAATATCTTTTACAAGTACCCTGTCGATACTTTTGCCAATCAATTTATCCATCTTCTCATACTCCAACTCCACTCTTACAGGCTCTATTTTGGCAGGGTAAACGTCTTTTATCTCCGAAGAAATCTCCCCGCCGGCAATCTCTTTAATCAAGATGGCAAGCCTTTTCAAGGCATAAAGCGTTATATTCGGATCTGCCCCACGCTCATATCTGAAAGAAGCATCTGTTTTCAGCGTATGAGCCTTTGCAGCCTTTCTGATGACAACAGGGTCGAAATAAGCACTCTCAATAAGCACATCAGTCGTTTCGGCATTGACACCTGACTCCAAACCTCCATATATTCCGCCCATGCACATTGCCTCTTCGGCATTGCAAACCATCGCTTCTCTTCCGTTAAGCTTTCTTTCCACTCCGTCCAAAGTGGTGAATTTAGTTCCCTCAGGCAAAGTCTTAACCTCAATTCGATTACCTTTAACCTTGTTCAAATCAAAAACATGCAAAGGCTGTCCTGTCTCCATCAAAACAAAATTGCTTGCATCTACAATATTGTTTATCGGACGAATACCTATAACTCTCAGACTGTCCGCCAACCATTTCGGAGAGTCCGTAACCTTAACTCCGCTTATAGTTACAGCAGAATAACGTTTGCATAAATTCGTGTCTATTGAAATCTCCACGTCATTATGCAAAGTATTATCTGTCTTGAAGCTATCGACAGATGGAATTAACAGATGTTTGTTCTCGTTCAACTGAGCTTTCAACAAAGCCACCAAGTCTCTGCCTACACCTATATGCGAAGTTGCATCGGAACGGTTTGCAGTCAATCCTATTTCAAACACAAAATCTTCCTTGATGTCAAAATACGCCGCAGCGGGAGTTCCTGCCTTAGGATTATCTTTCAACACCATTATTCCGTCATTATTATCGTTTAACCCAAGTTCCTTTTCCGAACAAATCATACCCTCACTCAATTCTCCCCTCAGTTTGGATTTCTTTATTTCGAAGAACTCTTCATCCGATGTATAAACCTTTGCTCCGATAGTTGCGACTATAACCTTTTGTCCTTTCGCAACATTAGGAGCTCCGCAAACAATATTCAAAGGACGTTCCCCACCTACATCAACCGTTGTCAGATGAAGGTGATCCGAATTGGGGTGCATTTCGCATGTCAATACTTCCCCAACAAAATAATTTCTCAATCCGCCCTTTATGGTTTCTATCCTCTCTACACTTTCAACCTCCAAACCTCCGAAAGTCAGCAATTCCGCCACCTTGTCTGCCGAAATATTCACATCGACATACTGCCTCAACCAATTATATGATATTTTCATCTTCCGATATTATTTTACTATTGTCATTTCATCAACCAAATGTTTCGCACCTGCAAACTTGTCTATTATGAACAGGCAGTAGCGAATATCCAACGATATATTCCTGCACTGCGAAGGGTCATACATAATATCGCTCATCGTACCCTCCCAATTCCTATCGAAGTTTATTCCTATCAAGTCTCCGTTTGCGTCAAGCACAGGCGAACCTGAATTACCTCCCGTGGTGTGATTGCTTGCTATGAAAGCCACAGGCATCTCACCTTTTTCGTTTGCATATCTGCCGTAATCCTTTTCCGAATACAACTGCTTCAATTTCTTCTCCACCTTATAGTCGTATATATCCGGATTTTCTTTCTGCATTATTCCTTCAATGGTTGAATATGGTTTATAAATCACTCCGTCCTTAGGTTCATACGACTTCACATTTCCGTAAGCAACCCTCAACGTAAGATTGGCATCCGGATAGAACTCCTTGACTGTATCCATCTGCATTATCCCTGCAACATAAATCCTATACAAACTATCCGTCTTGGCATTCGCACTGCTTACGATTGCACCGTCCTTTTCATCAAAAGCAACTATTATACGACTGCATAAGCTCACTATGGGGTCGTTCTCAATCTTCCTATAATTCTTACTCTTGTAGCCACTCAACACTTTCTCTGCTTGTTTCGGATTTGTCAAAAATGAAGTCTCATATACAGACGCAAAATAATCCTCTATGCTCTGCTTTTTTGACTTTTTGAAATCCTGTGCAAGCCAATCATAATAATCCTTCGCAAAATCATTATAGTATATACTCATCGTGCGAACAAAAATCTCTTTATCCACAAGACGGTGATTTGCGTAGTCGTTCTCAAAGCCTGCTTTCAGGTCTTTGTATATCTTTTCCGCAACTATATTTGCTTTTTCAATCTCTTTTCCTTCTTTCGACAAATTTGCCAATTTTGAAAGCTGAAAAGCCTGATATGCCACGTCGGAAGCCAATAATGCTTCGTTCAAATAGACGTATGCAAGTTTTGCTTTGTGAGATTCTGCGTATGTCTTCTTTAATTCCGGCAAAACACCACCATAGAGTTTTGTCCTTTCGGGAGAAGAAGCCGCCCATTCGGTAAATCCATTCTCAAACTCGATTTTCTTGTTCTTGGTGTCCAATCTCTTCAAACCTTTCCCCTCTCCCTGCCATTTCTTCCAACCATTGGCAACCGAAGCCACATCGGAGGCATATCTCAACCTTTGAGCAGCTGAATTGTTCATTGCTCTATTGTAAACATCCAATATTGCGGTACGCAATTTAATCCTTGCAGGGTCATCATAGTTCTCAACAAAGTCCACAGCGTCGCTTGTAAGGAATTGTCTGGTCGTTCCCGGGTAACCGAAAACGAAAGTGAAATCACCCTCCTTCACTCCGTTGAGATTTATCTTCAAATGTTTTTTCGGAACGTATGGTACGTTTTCCTGACTGTAATCCGCAGGCTCGTTATTCTTGTTTGCATAAACACGGAACACCGAAAAGTCGCCAGTATGACGAGGCCACATCCAATTATCCGTATCTCCGCCGAATTTGCCTATATTGCTTGGCGGAGCGCCAACCAAACGCACATCTCTGAATACCTCATTCACGTACATAAAATACTGATTACCATAATAGAAAGGTTTTATCACAGCCTCATAATGCGTACCCTTTGTTGCCTTTGCCGCAACTTCCTCTATATTACGCTCTATTATTTTCTTTCTTTCCGCCTGCGACGCATTTCCCACACCTTTCAATACCTCTGCAGTTACATCTTGCATATATACCAACAAAGTTACCGTCAAACCTTTGCAAGGCAATTCCGCCGCTTTGTTTTCTGCCCAAAATCCGTTCGTCAGATAATCTGCTTCAACTGTGCTGTGTGAGACAATATAACTGTATCCGCAGTGATGATTTGTGAGCAACAAACCGTGTGAAGAGACGAACTCACCTGTGCAGCCCCTGCCGAACAAAACCACAGCGTCTTTCAAAGAGGAATGATTGGCACTGTAAATATCCTCGGCACTGATTTTCATTCCGTTTTTCTGCATATCTGCCTGTTTGTTACCCAACAATAAAGGCAACCACATGCCCTCATCTGCAAATGCATTGAATACAAGTAATGTCATCAATGCAAACGATACCCATGCTTTCTTCATAAGTCTATTTCATTCTTGTTAATCTGTGCAAATTTAGCAAATATCCCAAAATTATTTTCCGTTTCTCGGAAACTTTTTTGCAAGGCTGTCCGCTTCTCGGAGAATTTCAAGTACACAAAACTACGCAACAGAAAATATATCGCAAAATATTTCATTGATTTTCAGTAGTGTGGGGAGACTATCTTTCCGAAGACGTATAATTTTCCCACCTTTGGCACACTTCTTGATGTATATTAGAGAAAGGGCAGTTCTTTTTCAAAGGGGTTTAGGTGAGTTTATTCGTATAAGTCCTTGAAAAAAGAATGCAAATTATTAACCGCTTAAAATTATTTCAAATATGAATAAGATCAATTTCGAGCAAAGATTGCTCAAAGAGAAGAAAGGCTTGGAGAACTTCTCGTTTTCTCTGACTCGGGACAGAGAAGAAGCAAGAGACTTGGTGCAAGACACTTTACTTAAAGCCTTAATGCACAAGGAAACTTTCAAAGAAGATACCAATATCAAAGCATGGTTGTTTACGATAATGAAGAACAATTTCATAAACAACTATCGCAAGAACAAAAGAATAAGTCGTATAATAGAAGACGAGAATATAATATCGTACATCAACCACCGTGCAGGCATCAGTACTTTCACAGCCGACCATGATTTGAATTATGAGAACATACAAGCCAAGATACGCTTGTTGCCCGAAGAACAACGCATTCCTTTTGAGATGATATATCAAGGATATAAGTATCAGGAAATTGCCGACTACTTTTTCATTTCCATAGGAACTGTGAAAAGCCGCATATTCCTTGCAAGAAAAAAATTGATGGATAATTTGAGAGTCGATGAATAGCTGTCCGTTTTTCGGACGCTTGAAAAACACCTCCCTTTTCCCAAAACAAACAACAAATATTTGCAAAGCGAAGACCGTAAGACCGAAAGAATTTTTCCAAACGCCGTTTCGTGCTTACCGAAACGGCGTTTGGAAAAATTGAATCGCCGTTTTAATTTTTTCTTTCGGCGATTCAATTCAACGGCACTTTCTTATTTGATTTTCAAAGGTTTGAAAAAGTTTGTAAGCGAGCTTCAGGAGTTTCTTGTAGCAAAGCCTATTGTCCATTCTATGTATTGGGCTACGCTGAAATTTGCTGCTCTTAGGTTCAAGCCTGCAAAGAATCCGTTGTTGAAGTTATATCGCAAGCCTATTCGCTGGAACAGTCTTCGGGATTCGTCTTGCTTATTCTTATAAAGATATATGCCCGGTTCGAGGACTATTCCCAATCTATGAATACGATATTCATAGCTTATGTATGCGGAGAGATTGAAGCGTTCGCTGTGATTTATTTCATAGAAGCAGAGTTCACGACCGAATATCTTATAGTTAGTGCCGACGTATTGATTGTATCCCAATCCGATGCCGAAGCCTAATGAGTGTTTAAGGTTAAAGCGTCTCAACACTCGTCTGTCTATTCCGAAAACAAAGTAGGAACGTCTGTTGTATCTGTCGTCTTTAAAGTTCTCAGGCAATGTCGTCAAAACATTATGAGAGCCTATAAAGACAGACCACAAGTCATCCGTATGTTTATCAAAGTAAGGAAGCGGTATTGTCTTTTGATGTTTCATAGGCTGCGGCAAATAGTTCAGCGAGAGTTTTGATGAGATAAGATTAAGTCCTTTATTGGGTTTGCGTATTGCTCCGTTGGAGAAATGAGAAAGCGAAAGGCCTAAACCAAGGGTATAGTTCTGCGAAATGCTTCGGTTTAAGGTAAGGGTGGCATCAATATAACAGGAGACTTCTCCTCCCATAGCTACTCTTTCAGGATTGGAAGGAGTGAAATGTTTCCAATTAAATGCCATACCGAGGGCATAGTCTCCTGTCAAGCTGTATTTGCCTTCGGCAAAAATCGGTTTGCTTATAAAGGCATAGAGTGCCACAGGTTTGCCAAGTTGATTCTTGACATTGAAGTCTGCGGTATATATACCGAAACCATAAGAGGGGTAATCATACATCTGATGCCAATATTTCTCCCCTGCTGTTTGAATGGCATATCGAAAAGAGATGGCATAGACTTGCGATATGGATTTATTCTCGGTATTCTCTCCCCGTACAAATTCATTGGTCGGCATAACAAAACCATATTGTCCGAACATGGAATAGAAATGCGTGGATTTGTTTTGCGAGATGGAAGAAAGGCTGACAAACAGAAGAAGGAGCCAAAGGCAGGTTTTGTTCATCAAATGTTTTGTTTTTGGCTTATGTATTCTAATATTTGTATTGCGTTTGTTGCGGCTCCTTTTCTCAAATTATCCGCGACAATCCATAAATTCAAGGCATTTGCACAGGATTCGTCTCTTCGTATTCTTCCGACAAAAACCTCATCTTTGCCTTGTGCGATTATAGGCATGGGATAGAGGTTTTCTGCAGGCGAATCTATGACAGTAAGTCCGGAAGTGGAACGTAACAAGTCATAAACATCGTTTAGCTCAAATTCTTTGAAAAATTCCACATTCACACTCTCGCTATGCCCACCCTTTACGGGAACCCTTGCCACCGTTGCCGAGACTGCTATCTTAGGATCGGAAAATATCTTCCTTGTTTCATCGACTAATTTCTTTTCTTCCGTAGTATATGCATCAGGGAGAAAGTCTCCGCCATGCGGCAAAACATTTTCATGAATTTGATAAGGATATACCTTGTCGCATTCTTCGCCCCTTTGTTCGTGTTCCAACTGTCTGACGGCTTTCATGCCTGTGCCTGTTACGCTTTGATATGTTGACACCACTATTCTCTTTATGCCGTATGCTTTATGCAGTTTGGAGAGTGCAAGAACCATTTGTATGGTTGAACAATTCGGATTTGCAATAATTCTATTGCATGACTTGATGGATTGGGGATTGATTTCCGGAACTACAAGCGGCACATCTTCGCACATTCTCCATGCGGAAGAATTATCTATCACCACGGTACCTTTTTCTGCAAACAGAGGAGCATATTGTTTGGAGGCTGCACTGCCGGCTGAGAAGATTGCATAATCGCAATTCTTTTCTATGGCAGCGTCAACGCTTATGACTGTCAGCTCTCTTGATGCAAATATTATCTTTTTTCCTACGCTTTTCGGAGAGGCTGCAACTATGATTTCATTGTTTGCAAATCCTCTTTCTTCCAAAACTCTCAGCATAAGACCACCTACCAAGCCTGTTGCTCCGATTACTGCTATTCTCATGATGTATTGACCTTTCTTTTATTCGTTTGAGAACTCCTTTACATAGCTCCTGTAAGCTGCAAAGACGTTTGCACGTGAGATAAAGCCGAGATACTTCCCTTTATCGACCATTACGATATTGTAACGGTCGGAACCAATGAACTTTTGTACTATCTTTTCCAGAGGTTCTCTTATATCCGCAATAAACATGGGCGAATATCTCATATAGCTTACCACTTTTATCTTGTCATAATACTCTCTGTGAAAGAGGAGAGAGCGAACATCGTCCAATACAACGACGCCTTTGAATATGCCTTCTTTATCTACCACGGGAAAAAAGTTTCTATTACTTTTCTCAACTGCCGATACTATGTCCCGCAATGTTGCTTCGGGAGAGAGCTTAACGAAGTTTGTTTCTATCAGATTTGTTTTGTCTATGAAGTGAAGTGCTGTTTTGTCTTTGTTATGTGTCATCAAATCGCCTTTGGCTGCAAGGCTTTCGGCATAGATGGAGTACTTTGTGAGAGGCTTTACGACAACGTATGCAATGGTTGTGGCAATCAGCAAGGGAGTGAAAAGAGCATATCCGCCTGTGATTTCGGCTATCAAAAAGGTGGCAGTCAATGGTGAGTGCATTACTCCTGCCATTACGGCTGCCATTCCGACCAATGCGAAATTGCTTTCTGCCACTTCCACCAGTCCTGTCATGTTTACCATTCTCGCAACGAAGAATCCGCAAAAACCTCCTATGAAAAGACTTGGAGCAAAGGTTCCTCCCACTCCTCCGGAAGCACAGGTTATGGAGGTAGCAAAGGCTTTCAGGAAGGTGATTGCAAGCAATACGAAGATGAAAAGCCACTTATTATCGACATAAGAGTAGAAAAAGCTGTTACGAAACATGGAATCCGAGTCATTATTCAGCAAATCCGTCAACGCTTGGTAACCTTCACCAAACAGAGGCGGGAAAAGATATACCAGAATACCCAAGGCAATGCCCCCGATTATGATTCTGTGAGTGGCTTTCCAAGGTGCGAATTTTTTAGATACCCATTTGTTGATTCGTAAGAAATAAAGCGAGATGAAGGCTGCCACTATTCCGAGCAGAATAAAGGCAGGTATTTTGTTCAATTCAAAGAGTGAGTCCACCTTATAATAGAATTGGACGCCTTGTCCGAAGAAAAAATAGGAGATTATGGCAGATGAGACTGCGGAAATCAAAAGCGGAGTTGCCACATTGACCGTAAGGTCTATCATCAAAACCTCAAATACGAACAGAACTCCTGCTATCGGGGCTTTGAATACTCCGGCTATGGCTCCTGCTGCTCCGCATCCGAGAAGGATTATGACGTATCTGGTGTTTATTCTGAAGAATCTGGCGATGTTGGAGGCGATTGCACTGCCGGTCAAGACGATCGGTGCCTCCAATCCGACGCTTCCACCAAAGGCAACGGTAATCGAGGAGGTCAACATCGAACTCCAGCAGTGATGAGGCTTCAATTTTCCGCCGCGACGTGAGATTGCATACATTACTTTGCTTACTCCATGTGATAAATCGTCCTTTATCAGATAGCGAATTGCAAGTGTTGTAAGTATGATTCCTATGGCAGGAGACATCAAAAAAAAGATATTTCCCCTGTCGGGTGAGAATATGGAGGTGTTGCTTATAAGGTTATAGGTGTAGTGAACGGTGTTTTTCAGCACCACAGAGGCCAATCCGCTGGCTATTCCGACGATAAGGCTGAGGATTAAGACGAATTGATAGGTTGTAAGGTGGCGTCTTCGCCATATATAAAAGCGTTTATAGTATTCGTTAAGGTCGATTTCCTTTATCGTTTTTATGATTTTCCTTATGCCGCTCATGTTGCAAAGGTAGTGTTTTTTTCGTATCCCGTTTCTCTATGGAAGAAATTATGATTACATTTGCAGTTTTCTAACCGCAAAAGCGTTTGTTTATGAAGATAATTTCTTATAATGTGAATGGTATAAGGGCGGCTGTGAACAAGGGTTTTGTCGATTGGTTGTACCAAAGCGCTGCCGATGTAGTTTGTATTCAGGAAACCAAAGCTCAAAACGAACAGTTGCCTCTTTTGGACTTCAAGTCTGCGGGCTACGATTGCTTTGCTTTCCCTGCCCGTAAACGGGGTTACAGCGGTGTGGCAATGCTGTGCAAAAGCACGCCCGATAAGATTTCCTACGGCATGAATATTGAAAAGTATGATGCAGAGGGTCGTTTTCTGCGTGCGGATTTCGGAGATTTGAGCATAGTAAGCGTATATCACCCCTCAGGAACCAGCTCTCAGGAGCGTCAGGACTTCAAAATGAAATGGCTTGATGACTTTCAGCAATATATAAACAGCCTGAAATCCACTCGTAAAAACTTGGTTCTATGCGGTGATTTCAATATCTGCCATCGCCCCATTGATATTCACGACCCTGTAAGGAATGCTAATTCAAGCGGATTTCTGCCGGAAGAGAGAGCGTGGATAGGCGATTTCCTCTCCTCGGGTTTCGTTGACAGCTTCCGATTTGCAAAGGGTGATGTTCCGAATGCTTACTCTTGGTGGAGTTATAGGGCGAATGCAAGAGCCAATAACAAAGGTTGGAGGATTGATTACTGCATGGTAAGCGAGAATATCGCCGACAGAATAAACGATGCCGGCATTATCCCAACTGCTTTTCATTCCGATCACTGCCCTGTTTTCGTGGATTTGAATACAGATTTCTGATTTTCAAAAGACGAAATCTCTGTTTCTCCTTCCGCAGCTTACGGAATTTGCAAGTCGGAGACTTCGTTTTCTCTCTGTAAATTCCGTAACCGGAGAGAATACGAATATTCCTTTATGGCATCTCTAATCTTTCAGAACCAATTCCCTGAACAGCCTGCCTCTTTCCTCAAAATTTTTGAAACGATCATAGCTGCTTGCGGCAGGTGAAAGCAAGCATATGGTGCCGGGCTTCGTTACCTTTCTGCACCATGAAACTATGTTTTCGTAATCGTCCTCTATTATACAGTTGTACTGCAATGCCGCATTCTCCATCAGAGAAGCCATTCTTCTGCCTGCCTTCCCCGTGAATGCGATATTGCGAAGACCGTATTCGGGAAGCTCTTTCACCAAAACTGAATAGTCGATGCCCCTGTCCATGCCTCCAAGTATCAATGTATCAACTCGATTAAGAGCTTTCAAAGCTGCCAAAGTAGCTTGCGGAACGGTACTTATGCTGTCATCGTAATACAAAACTCCCTCTTTCTCTCCCACAAACTGCATTCTGTGAGCCAAGGTTTCAAAGCTCAGAACACTCTCGACAGCCTTTTCCATATCCAAAGCAAGGATTTTCGCAACCGATAAGGCTGCCATGGCATTTGCTTTATTGTGTTCGCCCTTTAAAAACTCAGGTTCCGCATAAACATAATCCTCTTTTCGAAAAGGAATAAGCCTGCTTTTCGGCTTGTTTTCCATGATTAAGCGGCTGATTTCCTTATCTTCGGCATTATAAACAAAGAAATCCTCATCCGATTGTTTGTTTGCAAGATTGAACTTAGCATTTTCATAGTCCGAAAAGCCATCGAAATGATCCAAATGCTCCTCATATAAGTTCAATAAGACCGAAATATGGGGCGATTTGTCGATAAACTGCAACTGATGAGCAGATAATTCTGCCACGATAATGCTGTTTTCATCGATGGAAGCCAAGGTATCGAAGAAAGGAATGCCGATATTGCCCGCCAGAATGACATTTTCCCTCTGAGCTTTTACCATATTATATATAAGAGAAGCCGTTGTCGATTTGCCTTTTGTGCCGCTTATGCCTATGATTTGACGATTGAACAAAGCGAGAAAAAGCTCTGTCTGCGACGAAATCTTCTCTTTCTCCACATAAGGCAGCCTCTTGCATGCTATTCCCGGCGTTTTCAAGATGAGCGAACGCCCTTTCACAGCCTCGCAATCCAGCTTTCGGAAACTCAACCCGCTGTTTTCAGGCTTCGAAGCCTCACATTCCCTCATCAAAACCTCATTCCCATCAGCCACAACGACATCCTTGCAAAGCGAAAGCCTCCTCAACAAATCCGAACTGCTCCTTCCCTCTCTGCCGAAACCGAGTATTGCCACCTTCTCATTCCTCAAACGACGCCTCAATTCTGCCATTTTCGCATAAAGATAAGGCTTTGAAAGAATATCCCTTTCCTCCTCAGAGAGATTGCTTTCCCCCGAAAGTGAGAACAAAATATTGGATTTACCCTCCTCATACATCGTTTCCACAGCCTCCGAATAAGACTTCGACAATGGGAAAGTCGACCATTCATGCAATAAAACCTCATCATCGGCAGCCCTCTGATTGAAAAGCCGCATCGCAATCGCCCAATTCACCTCGCAAACAGTGCCTACACACTCAAAAGGTTTTTGCTTTTCCAAACCACAAAGCTGAAAAAGAAATTCCGAAAGCCCCTTTTCGGCAAACAAATTCTTGCCAAACGCCTTTGATAAAGCCTCCTTGGATACAAAAGGCGAAAGAATGATAAAGGCAAAAAGACATTTGGGACAATTACAACACCATATATCCTCTTTACTTCCCGCATTACAACTCTTGAAAACCTCCTTATAATCCAAGAAAGAAAAGCATTTGGCAATCATTAACTCCGAAAACGGACGAAGAAAACTGAAATAATTGAAATCAAGGCTTATAAATTCAGCCACATAAGAGCGGAAATCATTCTCAAACTCAAAGCTTTTGGAATACTGATGATTGATTTTCTCGCCCAAAACCGTGCTTTCATCAGCCGAAGCCTCATTTGACAAAGCAATATTCCTCCTTTTCGAGAACGCACTCATCAAAAGCGAAGAGAAAGCCAACATTGCCGAGAAAGGAGTATGACCGTTCAAGAAACCGGAAGCATTCAAATCCAACAAGTTTTTATCAATATTCCTCCTGTCAACCAAGCATTCCGCCTCCGAAAAGCCCGCTTTCAAACAACAATCACGACTTGCCCCACGAGGATTAAGAATGAAAGGACGAATATCCTTTCCCGCCCCATAAAGCAAATCCAGCGTTACAACAGAATCCTTTCCCCCTCCAACCGGCACAATATAGCCGTCATACAAATCCAAATGCGAAACATTCAACGCCCTCTTACCCTCAAATTCAAACTCTATAAAGCTGTTTATATCCGTCGAAATACCGTTTACGAAGAAAAACTCCCCCAAACCATAATAATAAATCTTCCTCCAAAACTCTACTTGCTTCGTATTCAATCTCCAATCCTTCACCTTAAAGCACGGAGAGCAAAAAGCCTTCCAATAACTCAAAGACTCAATCATTCCGAGATTGAAAATCAAAGACTCCAAACAACCTTTTTCCACCGCAGAAAAATCCAAATCCTCATTTGAAGCGAAGATATGACGAGGCGAAAAGAAATTTTCCCCGCAACGAAACCTGAATTCCACCACAAAATCCCCATTCTCGATAATTTCATACTCAAAACCCTCATACACAAAACAAGGAAACTCTTCCCTCAAACGCAAAAATTTATCCTGATTACACAACATATCACAATACTGAAAACACCGACAAAGATACAAAAACCCCAAGAAACCAACACCAGTTTCACCAAAAACCACCCACCCCAAACCCACTTCCCTTTTCTCGAAATCCGACTTCTCTATAAGAGCGAGTCCTTATAGATTTTCTATAAACCATAGAATTTCCAGTTATTCTAAAACTTCTATAACCACTAAGACTTCTATTTCATATAGAAAATCAAGTAAGAAATTGCTCTTTCACATTCTTACTTCCGAATGAAGAAAACCGCCAAATCTGACAAGTAAAAAAAGGATAAGGAATGCAAAAAGATCAAATTCCTCAAAAAACACATTGAGGTATTTTGAATATCGAATACTGCTTTCTGTTCTTAGACAGAGTTGTTATCTGATTATGGTAAAGCGGTGTGTTGATGTATTGTTCTTGGTGTCGGAAAGAATGATTTTCAATTCGCTCCTGCCTTTCGGAAAGTCTTTCACTGCCATTATAAGCGTTCCGCTTTTGCCATCGTATTCTGCCAGCAACCATTTGCCATTCAAATATGCGTTATACGATGATATGCCGGAAAGATTGTCGCTTATCTTTACTTGAATGCTTCTTTGCTTCGGCTTGATTCTATTGCCGGAAATAAAGTTCTTCGCTTTGCAAACAGGAGCAATGGTATCTATATCCACGGTATATGTTCCGAAGTTTGAAACGGAACATACGATATAGCGACCTTCAAGTCTGCCTCCTATCGAACTCCGTCTGCCTTTATCGTCTATTGAAACCACAAGGGCTTTGCTTTTATAGGGCTCAAGTTTATTGTTGTAACGAAGTTTCAAGTTTATGCTTTTATGCAATGGAGTGCGATTGTTGTGAATGCTATGTATCAAGGAGAACTTTCCCTTGGAGGAAGAGTAGTTCAAATCAAGATTTTCATAGAGACTGTTCTCCGGAAAATAAAGCGAACTCGAGTCCTGTAAACTTATTGTTGTTGTTTTGTTTCGGTCAATGGTATATGTCTTGATGTTTTTCAACTGTTCAGCTTCCCGTGTTTTCTTGGCGGAGAGATTTTGTAATAGAGCAATATTCGGATTTTGCAATTCTCCTTTCAGATAGAAAACAAAATCGCTTGCATTGCCTCTTTCGTCCGAAAGCAATATGCGAATCTCTTGTACTTGTCCGTTGCTGCTTGTGATAATTCCTCCATCTCTGTAATCTACGCATCTTATGCGGGCAGGCGGCAGTTGTTTCGTCCAAAGCATTCTTCGTCCGCTTTGTTTGAAATAGGCATAATCTATTATGGCATTGGCATACCTCGAATCGGAAAAAGAAAAGTCGGAATTATTGTAACGAAACAATAAGTTGTTATCGGTGAATATCCTTGTATCATACACTCCGTTCTTAGCCGTCGAGCCGTTGGAACGGTCGTATGCTTCAACACAAAGATAGAAATTGCCGTTTGCAATAATGGTATCGCCGTATTTGAAAGTTGTATCTTTCTTCAAATCGAATAACTTTGCTGCATTGTTGCCCATAAGGGTCGAATATTCATCACAAGGCAATAAGCGAAAGGCATAAAGTTCGGGAGCAATGCTGTCTTGCAAAGGAAGTCCTTTCAAGATAGGGTTTATTGTACGTTGTGATGCTGTTTGGCGTATTTCGTAGTGAAGATGGGGACCGCCTGACGAACCTGTATTACCGCTTAATGCTATGGTATCTCCTTTTTTCAGTTTCAAACCTCCCTTGGGCAGATTTATATCAAAAGCATAGCACTTATTCTTATACTGATAATCCTTTACGTATTCTCCGATTCTGCCCCAATAAGCATTCAGGTGCATATACACTGTTGTATATCCGTTGGTGTGGTCGATGTAAAGGTTCTTTCCTCCTCCATAGACCTGAATTTTTATTCTTGAAACATAGCCGTCATACGGACAGATGACGTATTGATTTTCCCTGCCTTGCGTTCTAAGGTCTATACCCGAATGAAAATGATTCGTTCTCAATTCTGCAAAATGTCCGGAACTGCTTAATGGTATTGTCAAAGGGGAAAGATAATCAGAACAAGAACTTTGTGCCTTTGTATTAGCAGAACAACACAGGCAGAACAACAATACACTCATTGAAGCGAAACCGAAAGTTTTCTTTTTGTGCCAGCGGGATTTTTTATAATAAAACAGAAAGCACAATACACCCAACAACCATGACAAAGGAGCTCCCAACCAAATTCCTTCCGTACCTCTGAACAAGGATAACAAATAAGACAAAGGCAGCCTCAAAAGCCACAGGCTTATAATGCTTATCAACATAGGCACAAAGGTATAACCAAGACCGCGAAAGAATGATGTAAAAGTATTCATAAATGCAAACAATATCCAAAACAAACCCATGATTTGCAGGTATTCCTTTCCGATAAGACAAACCTCCTGCGTGTCGGAAAACAGTCCCATAAGTTCATTCGGAAAAAAGAAAAAGATAACAAATGTTACCAATGAAAGCCATGTCATCATCATCAGAGATGAACGCAAACCTTTTCTGACTCTTTCCGTATTGCCTGCACCGAAATTTTGTCCTGCAAAACTCGTCAGAGCGGAGGAAAGATTCAAAACAAACAGCAGAGCTATGGATTCTATTCTTGAAGCAGCGGAATATGCTGCAACTGCGTCTGTGCCAAACTTAGCAACCAAGCCGAGTATCAGTATTTGCGACAATGCAACAACTGATTGTTGCACTCCTGTCGGCAAGCCTATTCGCAACAATTCTCGAAAATTTGCCTTGTCAAAATATTTCGCTTGTTTTCTGAACCTGAAATATTCATTGCATTTTTGAAGACGGAGGAACAAAAGCAGGGTCGCAAGAAACTGACTTATGACAGAAGCCCATGCGGTCGATACAAGGCTGAGATGGAACTTGGCAATAAAGATATAGGACAATAAGGCGTTAAGCACATTTGCACCTATAAGATAGCCGAGTTGCGTTCTACTGTCTCCCAATCCTCTAAGAATGCTCACAGCACTGTTGAAACAAAAAGAAAAGAACATTCCCAACATATACACTCTCATATATGCAACAGCTTGAAGCCTAATGGCTGCTTCCAAACCGAGAAGCGAAAAAATCCATGGTGCAAAGATTATGCTTGCAAGACTGACAACTATCCCCAATCCAAGAAAAAAGATATAGAAAGTACTCACTACAAGCGGTATTTGCTCATGTCCCTTTGCTCCGAAGAAATGAGATACCAACACACTGCCTCCGGAACCTATGCCTATTATGAGAGAAACAAGAAAGAAAACAATAGGATATACCGAACCTACCGCAGCCAAAGCCTTATCGCCAAGAAAGCAACCCACTATGGCACTATTGACAAAGGTATATAATTGTTGAAACAGATTACCGAGTATTATCGGAAGACTGAATAAGAAAATGCTTTGCCCGACACTACCTTTGGTGAAGTCCCTCATTTCATAAACTTTTTTACAAAGGACTTACGATGGAAAAGCACATACGTACAAAAGAAAGAAGACGTTGTTTAACGATATTTTTTGCTTCAACGTGGGACATGTGAGCCACATTCGGCAGCAACATTATTTCGCAATGCGGGGCTAAAGAGGCTTGGGCTATGACCAAATCCACCGATATACGTTTATCTTTTCTGCCTGCAATAAAAAGAATAGGGAAATCACTATTTTGTAACACATCTACATGTGATTTTCTCGTAATCATACCTTCCTGTGCAGCAATTATGCTCTCTGTTGTCGTATTCAAAGCAGAGTCTTGCAAGTCTTTGATTTCCTCATCGAGCCTTTCGCGATTGCATTCGGCAAACAACTGAGGAATGAAATTGATAATAAAACCTGCCCTATTCTCTTTTACAATTCTGCACATGCGTCTGCGATCTTCTACCTTTTGAATACCATCAGCCAAAGCATGAGAATTGACAAGACAAAGTCCTTTGAGATACTCAGGATACTTATCGGCAAAAGCCAAAGCCACATAACCACCCATGGAATGCCCCGTCATGACACACTTATTTATTCCCAATTCGTCCAAAACAGCTCGCACCACATCGGCTTGCAATTCCATTGTATGCACCTCATCACAACATTCACTTTCTCCATGTCCCGGTAAGTCAATAGTTACCACACGTATTTCTCTCATATAAGAATAAACAAACGAAGCCCAAATACGCAAATCGTGCATAAAGCCATGCAACAATACAAGCGTTGTCTCGCCCTTTCCTTCGCATTGGTAATTTATCTTACTCCCATTATAATATAGTATGTTGTGTATCATTTTCAATCAATATTAAATTCATGTCTCGGTACCGAACAACAGACTCCTGCACACAAAAATCCGCTTTATTCTTTCCGCAAAGTTAATATTTATATTTCAATTCAGCCCGTTCCTTACCAAATAAATATCCTTTGCAATCAAAGCCACATAACAACACAAGTTGTAATGCCTTTTCTGTGATGTGTTAGAATTTATCGGCAAAGTTTGTTTTCGCAATCGTCGGTTGTTGTTTCGGTTTCAAGAGTGCAATGAGTGATACCCGATGAGGCGAGTTTGTGCCTTATTTCTTCTTTGACGCTTTGGGAGTGGGAGAAATCCTTCATAACAATGTGTGCGGTAAGAGCGATTTCCGTTGTGCTGATTGCCCAAATGTGAAGATGATGGATACTTTCCACGTATGGTATTGCCAATATTTCTTTTTGTACTTTATCGATATCGATCTTGCTCGGGGTGCCGTCCAATGCCATTCTCAGACTTTCTTCAAGCAAATGCCAAGTGGAGAAGAGTATAACGCCGGCAATGACAATGCTTATGATAGGGTCGATAAGGGTGTTCCCTGTTAAGATGATAATAACTCCGCTTATGACAACGCCGACAGAAACCAATGTATCTGCGAGCATGTGCAGAAATGCTCCTTTTACATTCAAGTCATGGCTTTGCTTTTTCATCAACATCACTGTCGTCAATCCGTTGACAACAATTCCCACACCTGCCGTCCAACTTATGGCGACACCGTTTACAGGAAGAGGATTGCTAATCTTCTCTATACTTTCGATAACAATGATTATTACAGCTCCAAGGAGCAGGATTGCATTAAGTAAGGAAATAAGAATAGTGGCTTTCTTGCCTCCGTAAGTGAAATGTTTGGTTGCAGCTTTTGCAGAAAGACGGAATGCAAGCAGAGCGAGCAGGAGCGAAAAAACGTCCAAAAGATTATGCCCTGCGTCGGAGAGCAAAGCCAATGCACCTTGCAACCAACCTATTGTGGCTTCAACCGCAACAAAAGCAAGATTAAGGCTAATGGCTATTATGAACGTATTATTCAAATTCCCATCTATATGAGAAGTGTGCGAATGTCCATGATGTTCCATATCCGTTGTGTTTTCCGATTTGACGTTTCTTTTAATTCTTTCTTTCATTGCATGGGACGGAAACGGCAGTTTGCAATAGCAGGAGCAAATCAACTTTCTTCCGAAAGTTATTTCTCTTATTTGTTATACTGTCAAGAGTTCTTGTCAAGCATTATATCCAAAACAAGTTCGTCCATTTTATCCATGCCGAAGCGTCCTATCTTTCCGAGATTCTCTATCGAGTGGTCTATGTTTTGTTCGGCAATACCGTCTGTTTGATTTACCACAATATTGTTCATTGCCAACATGGCGGAATCAAATGCGGAATTCAGTCCGGCGGAAATCTTTAACGAACAACTCGGCTTTGCTCCATCGCAAACCATGCCTGTTATTGTGTTTATCATGTTCCGAATAGTGTAACATATCTGCGTAAGCGAGCCTCCTTTGAGATAAACAAAGGCTGAGCCGACTCCTATGGAAGCATTGACTATTCCGCAAAGAGCAGAAAGACGACCTATTTTGTTTTTGATATAAATGGAAATAAGATTGGATAGAGTCAAAGCCCTGATAAGTTCTTCCTTGCTCTTGCCCAAGGCTTCAGCATATTTGGCAACGGGAACACTGCATGTTATTCCTTGGTTGCCGCTGCCGGAATTGCTGTAAACCGGCAGAGTTGCTCCGTCCATTCTTGCATCTGAAGCAGAGCATGCAGCAGCTATGACTTTTTGTCTTTTGTTAATGTCTCCATCTGCCATCAGACTTTTACCTATTTTCAAGCCATAGTCTCCATGCATTCCTTCTTGGGAAATATCCAAATTCACTTTTACCATATCGTATATCCATTCTAAGAAGGTGATTTCGGTCTGCGTAGCGTATTCATATATCTCTTTGACAGAAAGTGAAGCAGCGATTTGAGAACTATTTGATTTCACGTTATTGCAATTTTTACTCGCATTGCTGCAAGGCAGAACCTTGTCATCTTTCTGTAAAAGAATGAAATTCGTATGATTTTTTGCGATAACGGCTTTGGAAACGGAAGTTTTGCCATAGCAACAGCATTCTATATAGAGTTTTTCATCCGTATCCTTATTTTTCATATCTATTTTATGAGAAGTCAGCCAGCTTTTCGCTTTATCCAAATTGTCTTTTGCATCTTCTAAAACTTGCAACTGCTTACAACTGCACCCGCAAACCACACCCAAAGCCACGGCTATCGGCAAGCCTATCATACCCGTACCCGGAATACCCACACCCATTGCATTCTTTATGATGTTTTTGGAAAGCGACAGCTCTACTCTCTCAACCTCTTCGCCCAAAAGTTCCTTTGCCTTTGCAACAGCCAAAGCCACAGCTACCGGTTCGGTGCAACCCACCGCAAGGACGATGTTGTCCTGCATCAGTCTGCGTATCTCTTCCTGTCGTGTCATGAGCTTATTTCTTTTCTGTGTTTATTTTTTTGAGAATATCCTGCCTATACTTGCTTTCGTAATCTTTGACAAAGGTCTCAAAACTCATTTTATCGGAAAATTCGCCCATGAAAACCAAGAATAACTCGAATTCCTTTGCTTCATGATAGCCGGGGTAAGCGATAAGAACTTTGCAATCCTTGTTCATGATCGAGAATGAAGGATAAGACATCCTGTTATTCAAAAGATAATAAGCCAAAGAGTGTGTTCCCCCTCTGCCGACTACCTTAGAAGTGTTTTCATAAACCTTTCCGTTTAGTTCGACCTTCTCTCTGCTTTCTGCATTGAACTTAACAGGGTAATAATAATGGTTAAGTATCTTGGCAATCAAGGTATCCGAGAAAGTATCTCTGTCCATTCGTTTACACCAACCGCACCAATCCGTATAGCAATCGACAAAATATTTTTTTGCATTCTCGCCATCTTGCCTTGCTTGTTCTTGTGCCTGCTTTATTGTCAACCATTCTATTTTCTCTTGAGCCATCACGGTAACGGCTCCTATGCACAAGGTGCATGCAAACAATAAACTCTTTAATTTCATATTACATATATTTTTATTTGATTGGCAAAGGTAATCTTTTTTCGCTTATCAAAAGACGATATTACTCGCTTTGTGATATATTTTCCTTTTTTATCACCTTTGCCCCTTTGAAATAGTGTTCTATAACCTGCCAATATTCATAACCTTGTTCACACATATTTATGGCTCCCTCCTGACTCATTCCCACTCCGTGTCCATAGCCCTTTCCATTCAATTTCACCTCGCTTCCCCACTCTTGTACATCAAAATATGTGGACTTCAAGTTGAAGTCTTTCCTTATTTGCGTCAAAGGAATGCCGAGCATATCTTTCTTTCTGCCCTCTTCTTGTGAAAAAGATACAAGTTCCTGCTTAACAGCAGCATCTTTTACGTTTATGCCTTTGCTTTTGAAGTAATTCGTCCATGTTTTCAATTTTATGAACTTCTCCCATGTATAGTTTTTACAACCTATCGAGAAACTGTCCTGCACTGATACAAGATAAGGAATATGCTTTCCCCAAACATCTGCGGCATTTGCACTCTGCCCTCCCGAATTGGAATAAAAGAGAGTTTCAATCATTTCGCCATTTTCATCAACTATTATCTCACCTTTACTTTTGTATGCTCCCTCTGTTACTTCCGGTTGATTGGCTCTGGTTTTATACGCCTGACAATGCACATCATCGCAAAGATTGAAGCCTTCTGCCGAATGTTTATTCATATTTCTGAATAAGTAATTTCTGCAACAAATGGCTTGAACCTTGAAAAAATCTATGTTTTTTGTCGCTCCCCATGTTTCGGACTGAACAACTCCGGCTATATAATTCTCTTGTTCAACCGTATTGATGATTACCAATGCTCCTTTCTTATCGGAATATATTTCCAAGCCGTCATCATATCGCCTTTCTTGAATTGCAGGATTGAGAGGCTTGATTTGGAAGAAACATTTCAGCCCTTCTGCAATCAACTTGGCTTTTTTGCCTTTTGCAAACAAAGTATCGTTTATGCTCACCTCTATTTGAGAGGTATTTTCTTTGATGTTAAGCTTTGATGTTCTTGATAACTTCAGTGTTTTCCCATCGACATCCAATGTATATCGTCCGAAAGAAGGTATGAACATTGTTTCCTTTATCTTCTGTTGGGAGAATATTTTTATCCTCAAAGTTTGTGCGGACAATTCTGCACATAGAAGCAGTATCATAACTGCCAAACAGATTTTTTTTATCATCTTTCCAAGTCTCCGATAATATATTTAGCCACATTCGCCGACGCTCCGGCATTTCCTAATATCGTTCTCAATTTGCCGAACATGTATTGCATTTGTATTCTGTAATTTTCATCGAAACTTATACGCCTGAACTCTTTTTCCAAACATTGTTCATTCCAATCTTTTTGAAGCAATTCTACAACAACAGGGGTATTCAGTATGAGATTTACCAAAGATATAAATCTTACCTTGGCAAGGTATTTGCCGATTAGAAAGGACAATGCGTTGGCTTTGTAGCATACCACTTCCGGCAGGTTAAACAAAGCCGCCTCCAAGGTAGCTGTTCCCGAGGTTACAACAGCGGCGTAAGCACAGTTAAGTAAGGAGTAAGTCCGGTTGTAGATTAGTTTTACATTACGCTCCTCTATGTACTGCTCATAGAATTGAGGCGAATGAGTTCCCACTCCTGCAATAACGAAATCAAATTCCGGATACTTCTCTACCAAATCCAACTGAATGGGAAGCATTTTCTTTATTTCCTGAGTTCTACTGCCGGGAAGCAGTGCAATCACAGGTTTCTTACCCAAACCGTTTGTTTGAAGAAAACTGTTTTTGTCCTGTGTCTTCATATAATCCGCTATCTCGTCCAACAGAGGATTTCCGGCATATTCCACTTCCATATTATGCTTCTCATAAAACGGCTTCTCGAAAGGCAGTATCACAAACAATTTATCCAATACTTTCTTCATTGTTTTGATACGTCGTTTCTTCCATGCCCAAACCTGCGGAGACACATAGTAGTAAACTTTCAGTCCTGCCTTGTGTGCGAATTTTGCAATCCTGAGATTAAAACCCGGATAATCCACCAAAATGACCGCATCGGGTTTCCATGACCTTATATCTTTCTTGCATAAAGATATATTGCCCAATACTGTTTTCAAATGAGCGACAACCTCAACAAAGCCCATGAAAGCAAGATCTTTGATGTGCTTTACCAAACACTCTTGCGACGCTTGGGCAATCATCTTGTCCCCACCCCAAAACCTGAATTCGGCATTCATATCTCTTTCCTTCAATTCTTTCATCAGAAAAGAAGCATGCAAATCACCGGACATTTCTCCCGCTATTATATAGTATCTCATCTCTCCAAGATTTTACCGTTTGAATTATTCCTTAGAAGCACCCTATTGCATACAAATAGTACAACATTATGCAGAAACCGAAAAACAATACCGTAAGCAATCCTTTCACCGTCTTCATATACTTTAACTTGCTGTACCAACGCAAGAGAAGTATTGCCGGAACGAATGAAAACAAAAACACTTTGGCGTTATCGTTTATCGAAGCACCCATACAATACAATATTGCCCAAAGCAATCCGAACGAAACCGCAACAGACAATATCGAAACCGCTGCTCCGAAATATGAATTATCTTTTTTCAACATTTTCAAACCTTTTTTTCATTCCCTCCAAGGCAGAATAAGCAGTGAAATCCACTTGCATAGGAACTATGCTTGCATAGGAGTTTTCCAAAGCCCTGTAATCCGCCTCCGGAGAAGAATCCAAACAATTATAAACCCCGCTCAACCAATAGTAAGGGTTCCCCGCCGGGTCTTTATGTTCTATCAATTCCTCATTCCAGTAGGCTTTTGCCTGATGACAAACCCTTAAACCTTTAATCTTCCCTACCGGAAAATTGACATTAAGACAAATACCCCTTTCCAAGCCGTTTGCCAAAACATCCTTGCAAATACTTATTATATAATCTTTGCAATATGAGAAGTCAACCTCTTTATCGCTGCTGTCAATCGAAAAACCAACGCTCGGAATACCTTCCGCACAACCTTCAAATACCGCTGCCATGGTTCCGGAGTAAATAGTATTGACAGAAGCATTGCTTCCATGATTTATTCCCGACACAACAAGCTTCGGAAGCCGCCCTTTCAAAACCCTGTTGAAAGCCATCTTTACACAATCCACAGGTGTACCTTTCAAAATGTAGCCCGTATATGCATCGGACTGCTCCATCAACTTCACCCTTATAGGTTCGTTGACGGTAATCGAATGAGACTTACCCGACATCTCCTCTTTCGGAGCCACAACCACCACATCACCCAACTCCTTCATCAACTCGATCAAAACAGAAATACCTTTTGAAAAATAACTGTCGTCATTCGTTATAAAGATAAGCGGTCTCTTTTCTCTTTCCATTGATACCATTATAATATATGGCAAAGATAGAGAAAAAACACGATGTGGAAATTTTTTTTCGTACTTTTGCGAACTCTAACAAACAACCGAATGGTAAAACAACTCATCAAAACCCCTGTTGTACTTCTTCAAAAAATAGAGAATAAGTTCATACGCTTTCTCTTTGTAGGCGTTATAAATACAGCATTCGGTTATGGAATGTTTCTCCTTTTCATTTGGTTCGGACTACACTACTCCATAGCCTTGTTTTGTGCCAATTTCTTGGGGATATTGTTCAATTACAAAACCACAGGCTACATAGTATTTGAGACAAAAAGCAACAAACTGCTTCTTCATTTCTTTCTCGTTTACGGAATTGTCTATCTATTCAACCTTGCAGAGCTTTACCTTTTGGACAAATCCAATCTGTACGAGACCGTTCTCTCTTGGGATTTCCTACAATTCCTAAACGATATGCCGCTTGACCGAAATAAAATCGGTGATGCCATGGGGCAGGCAATAACCCTGCTTCCCAATGCCGTCCTTTCGTTTTTGCTCAACAAGATTTTCGTCTTCAAGAAGAAATAAAGTCTTCAAACGCCCTTTCATTTGATATTGTCGTGCAAATTATTGTACCTTTGCAAATTGATTTTTATGACAAGCACAAATGGATACGAACTTTTTTTCGCACCCTTCTGCAATCATCGATTCCGATTGCAAAATAGGAGAGGGAACAAAGATATGGCATTTTTCTCATATAATGAGCGGCAGCGAAATAGGTAAGATGTGTAACATCGGACAAAACGTTGTCATCTCTCCGCAAGTGGTTTTGGGCGACAACTGCAAAGTTCAAAACAATGTCTCGGTATATACCGGCGTCAAATGCGGCGATGATGTTTTTCTCGGACCGAGTTGTGTTTTCACAAACGTAATCAATCCCCGCTCCGCCGTCTCTCGTAAAAACGAATACAAAGAAACCATCATAGAACAAGGAGCCTCGATAGGAGCGAACGCCACAGTGGTATGCGGTCATAATATCGGGAAATATGCTCTCATCGGAGCAGGCAGTGTAGTTACCAAGAACATACCTGACTACGCCCTTGTGGTCGGCAATCCTGCTAAACAAATCGCTTGGGTCTCCGAATACGGACACAGACTTGCCTTTGACGAAAACGGCAAAGCCCTATGCCCTGAAACAAAACAGGAATACGAATTAAAAGACAATACAGTCAGAAGAATAAAATAGCAAATGAAAAATTTCGGAATAATAGGCGTTGCAGGCTACATAGCTCCACGCCACCTGAAAGCAATAAAAGATACCGGCAATCGCCTTGTGGTAGCATTGGATAAAAGCGACTCCGTCGGAATAATGGACAGCTATTTCCCGCAATGTTCTTTCTATACCGAATATGAGCGTTTCGACCGCTTTGTGGAGAAAATCAAACATACCGAAAACCGTTTGGACTTCGTAAGTGTATGTACGCCTAATTACCTTCATGATTCACACATAAGGTTCGGCTTGCGGGCCGGAGCGGATGTTATTTGCGAAAAACCCTTGGTGCTTAATCCTTGGAACATAGACGCATTGGCGAGAATGGAAGAGGAAACCGGCAAAAAGGTTTACAATATTCTGCAATTACGTCTCCACCCTGCAATCATCAAATGGAAAGAAATGGTGGATAAGGGTCCCAAGGATAAAGTCTATGATGTTGACCTTACTTACATAACCTCACGCGGTTTGTGGTACTATACTTCTTGGAAAGGTGATGTGGCAAAATCCGGAGGCGTGGCAACAAACATAGGAGTACATTTCTATGATATGCTATCATGGATTTTTGGCAAGATAAGGGAAAACATTGTCCATATATATGAACACGACAGAGCGGCAGGTTTGCTTGTTTTCGACAAAGCAAGGGTAAGATACTTCCTTTCCATAAACTCAAACACTTTGCCGAAAGAAGCCATAGAAGCCGGCAAACGCACTTATAGAAAAATGGAAATGGACGGAAAGGAAATCGAATTTTCCGATGGCTTCACCGAACTGCACACCGAAAGTTACAAGAACATTTTTGCGGGACACGGTTTCGGCTTGGACGATGCAAGAGCGTGCATAGAAATCGTTCACAATATAAGAAACTCCAAACCCATAGGCTTGAAAGGTGATTATCACCCTCTTGCAGCATTGCCTTTGGAGAAACACCCTTTTTATAAGTAGATATGATAGAACTCCTTCGAGCAGATGATTTCATCAGAAGCTTTGAAAAACGCTTCTCGCTGCATGTTCATAAAATACCTTTGAACTATGCAAACGGCAAAAGCGTACTGCTTTTGATGTGTAAATGCTCGAATTGGTGGATTGCCCTACCCTACTGCTCCGAAGCCTACGTGCAAACAGATATGAGCGACTTCAAGCAAACACCGCCTTTCACCCTTGTTGAGTCTTCCGACGGCAACCTCTTCTGCACAAAAAACATACGTTGGCAGATAAGAGATTCACGAGCATGGAGTAACAATGTATATGCCGAGAAGCTCAATTTCGTCATCAAATTGACCGACAGCGACCCCATAACATCACTTAACTCCGATACCGGACGCAAAATTCGCAAAGCAATTTCCTCAGGTATTGAAGTCAAAAGCTCAGGCAAAAGACTTATCAGCGATTTTCATAAAGTCTATTCCCACAGAATGTATGAACTCGGCAGTCCCTGTGCAAGCAAACGACAAATATCCAAGGGCTGCAAGTATGGTAACAAAATATTCGTTGCCTACAAAGACAATATCCCCGTCGGAGCTGCGACACTTTGCCGAAGAGACGACACCTCATACGAGAACATTCTTTTCGCTACCGATACCCGTTACAATCATTTCTATACGACCTACGCCCTCCACTATGCCATGATGTGTTATGTTCGAGAGCAGCACGCCACTGCCTATTGGCTCGGTCGCAGCACAAGACATAGCGGAGTTCATCTCTACAAAAGCCATTATCGACCGGAGGAAAGAGACCTTTTTTGGAGCTATTCGCGACCATGCAAAGACATAAGACAAAAAACATGGCTGCGTAAATTGTGGCGAATGCTCCCTTTCGGCTTGGCAACCTTCCTTGGGGGAATTATCTACAAAAGAATCTATTGACAAAAGCCGACAACAAACGAAGATACAAGCTGTTGATCAAACAAATATAAGGACAAAGATACAGAATATGCAAAAACGACTTACAAAATCATTATATGACAAAAGGATTTGTGGCATCTGCGGCGGTATTGCAGAATACTTAAATACGGATTCCACCATTGTTCGGGTTGTGTTTGTCATATTTGCATTCATTAGCGGTATTATACCCGCATTATTGCTTTACCTTGTCTTGTCATGCGTAATCCCCGACGGTCGGAACTGACAATTCAGGCATACCCCATACCTTTCATATAATCCTTTTCCCCATTTCCCTCTTCGGGAAATGGGGAAAACATTTTCTCCCGACTTTCGGAAAATCAAGTTCTTGCAAAACCTTTGACCAAACGCCGTTTTATTTTGTCGAAAGGGCGTTTGGAAAAATTATTTCGGCGTTTTAATCTTGCAAAACGCCGTTTCGATTGAAAACTGCCGAAAAAAAGTGCAAAACAAGCCGAAAATACAAATTCAATCGAATACATTCTTTCATTTGATTTATTGTTAAACGATAATCAAAGAACAAATAAGCAACACTGAACAGCAAATAATAATATTTTTTTGACGAAACGAAAAACTCTAAGCAAGCAAAAATACAATATACTGACAGTCAGACATTTGTTCCTTTAAGCAAAAATCGTGCCAAAAAAATTCAAGTAGAGAATTTGACTGAATACAAGATTTTTTTCACGGAAAAATTTGTTTGTAGTATAATTATTTCATACCTTTGTCCCGTCAAATAATTACTAACTAAAAAATTAAAGAGATGAAAAAATTATTATTCATGCTGTTGGCGGTGATACTGTCGCTGACGCAAATGGTGGCACAAACAGTGCCGGTCACAGTGGGAACAGCTACGGCAACCACGCAATCGCTTCCGTTTTATCACAATTATAATTATTCGCATTCACAGATGTTGTTTTTAGCGGAAGAACTCATGCCGGGTCAAATAGATTCCATAAGTTTTTATTATGACTATGCTACACCCATAACAATCAACAATTCCAAGATTTACCTTGGAAACACAAATCGTACACGAATGTCAAAGGGCAACTTTATGTCTGCTGATTCTTTGACGCTTGTTTATGATGGTTCCATCACGCTCTCGCAAGGTTGGGTAACAATCCCTCTTGCAACATCTTTTTCGTATAACGGCTCAGACAATCTTGTACTTGCTTTTACGAACGGACACGGCAATTGGAGTGCTACCCAGGGGGCTACGTTCAGACAAACTCCAACGGCTGATAGCATGTCGGTATTGAATTATGACGATTACACTCCCGTTACAGTAAACAATGCGGGTACAGTCGGATCTGATTATTACAATCATGCATATGCGTACAGAGCAAATGTGATTTTCCATATTGCTCCTCCGGAAGGATTTTGCTATCCGCCTGCAAATCTTGCAGTATCGAATGTTACATCAAACGGAGCAGACATTACTTGGGAGAGTGAAGAGTCTTCCACCACCTTCGCTGTCGAGTATAAACTTGCGACAGAGGAAGATTGGACACTTGCAAGCAACAACATAAGTAACAATACCTATTCATTGAGCGGACTTACAACTTATTCTGCCTATGATGTAAAAGTCTATGCTGTTTGCACTGATGGAAATAGCCCTATAAGACGTATTTCATTCATGACAACGCCTGATGCTTCACTATGCTTGTCATTACCATACGAACAAAACTTCGATGAGATGACGGAAGAAGAATTGGCAAAATGGTATTTCCAAAACAGCGGAACCAATGCATGGCATATCGGAACAGCTGTAAATAACACCCGTGGAGATGATGGCGAACTTACCGAAAACGGAGGTGCATTGTATATCAGTAATGATAACGGTGTAACCAATACTTACACCGGAGTTTCTATTGCGTATGCATACGCCTTTGTCAACTTTGAAGCCGACAATAACTACGGCATACAATTCGATTGGAAAGGAATGGGAGAGCAGAACTATGATTATATAAGAACATATCTCCTGCCGATCGATTATGAACTCTCAACCAATACGCTGCCGCCTCCTAATCATGCAATATCCGGTACGTTGAACAGATCCGGCACATGGCAGTCAAGAGGAATAGAAATAGCGGACAGCTTGGTCGGCAATACATGGAAGTTGGTCTTCGCATGGAGAAATGATAGTTCTAATGACATACCTCCTGCCGGAGCAATAGACAATCTTATTATCGGAACTGTATCTTGCAGCAGCATAGACAGTGTGCTTGTCAGCATTACAGACGAGACAGGTTCTGTTACTGCTTCTTTCGCAGTCCATGACCAAAACGAAGGAGCTCAGTATTTGGTGGAGTACAGAATTGCCGGAACAGAAGAATGGTCTTCCGTAACGTCTGCAAGCCCTATTGAAGTAAGCGATTTATTGCATTCAAATGTTTATGAATACCGTATAACGGCTGTATGTAACGGCTCGAACAATTCCGTGGTTTCTGCTATGAAGACTTTTACTACGCCTTGTGCGAATATATCTGATTTTCCTTACGAACAATCCTTCGAGCAAGAGTTTTATCCGACTGACGGTGTCATAGGAAATGAAACTGCACCACATTGCTGGTATAACTTCAATGGAGGATCTGATTACTATTATTTTTATCGTTCGACTTCCACTCCTATAAGCGGAGCAGCATCTTTGTATTATGCAGGAGCGACTTATTCAAGTGCAACTTATTCTTACGATTGGTTTATAAGTCCTGTATTTGATTTGACAGGAAACGAACGCTTGAACTTCAAATTAAAAGCATCAAGCACGAGTACTTACTATCCTGATCTTGTGCTGAATATTTATGCTTTGGATGTAAGTGAAACGGATATTTCCGCAAGAACGGACACTTCCCGCTTCACTCTTGTACAAACTATAAACCATGATTGGTCAACGACAAATGTCAGGGATTACGAAATAAATCTCGGAGCATACAGTGCTGCGACACGTTTCGCCTTTGTGGTTAACGGGGTTTGTCGTCCATTCTATTTGGACGATGTAAAGGTAAGCGAAATGCCTGCATGTCCTGATGTATATCAGGTATCTGCTTTTGCCATGTCAAGCACAAGTGCTTCGGTTTCATTCGACACCTCAAACGGTACGGAAGCCGGTTGGACGATTGCCTACGGAACAGTGGAGGAAGGTACAACCTTTGACCCTGAAACGGCAACAAGCACAACAGTAACAGGTGCAGATCAAGTACCTGTAATTATAAGTGGATTGACCACAGGACAAACCTATTGGTTTGCGGTTAAACAATCCTGCGAAGGCGGAGCATATTCCGTTCCTGTGTCTTGTTATATCCCTGTTACGAACGCTCTTCCATACGAACAGAACTTCGATGATGCAGCTACGGCAACAGAATGGACCTTTATTAAAAGACCTGCAACAGCCACTGCTGCTTGGGTGATAGGAACAGCGGTCAACAATACAACAGACGAAAACGGAGACCCTACTGAGGGTGGAGCCATGTATGTAAGCACAGACGGAGGAACAAACACCTTATACAATGCAGACGTAACAAGCAGGCTCTATGCTGTTGCCTTAATAGAGATGGATGCTTCTCCGGGCTATAATCTTTCATTCGATTGGCAAGCCGGTGGAGAACTTTATTATTCTGGCGGTGGCTCGTATGACTATCTGAATGTTTTCCTTGTGCCTTTCGGTACAGAAATTCCTTCATCGACTTACGACAATACTTTGGATAATTACGCCATTACTGACCAACTCTATCTTTCCAATGGTCAGTGGCAAAGCGTGAACATATCTTTACCGGGCATTTATAGCGGAGTATATCAGTTGATTTTCAGATGGGCAAACGATGCTAGCTCAACAACTGACAATACCGGAGCAATAATAGACAATATAAAATTGGTAACTCTTGAATGCGGAGCTGTATCAAGCGTAAGTGCAACAATACAGGAATACGCCGAAGATGCGGAAAATGTTCCTATAAGTGTTACCATAGATGACAATAATACGAATGTAAGCTATATATTAAGGTATAGAACCTCTTTCTCTGCACCTTGGACGGAAGTGGGAGACCTTACGGCAGCTGACTTCCCTTACACCTTCAACGCAGACTTTATGACCACATACCAAATTCAAGTTGCAGTTGTTTGCTCATCAGACACCACGGAATTTGTTTCCGCAGCCAACCTGACTACACCTTGTGCTTCTTTTTCTGTTCCATGGAGTGAGAACTTTGAAACCAATCCGCTTGAGTCAACTTGTTGGACAAGAGGGGCTGGACAGCTTCCTGCAAGCGGAACATTCCAAACATCTTCATTAACGACAGGATATGCATGGTATCATAACACCTCAGCTCTCGTAGGAGGAACGACCTCCGGCAGGTTGTACATCAATATTTATGGCAGCAATAGACAACACTGGGTAATTACTCCTTCAATCAACTTGGGAGATGGCACTGCAACTTATCAGTTGGCATTCGATGTGGCAGTAAGAGCGTTTAGTGCAGACGCAGTTCCTCAGCCTGCACCTGATGACAGATTTGCAGTATTGGTTTCCACCGATAACGGTGTAAGTTGGAATACGGCAAATGCCATAATCTTTGCAGACGGAGATGCCGACACTCTTCACAACTTCTCCGATTTGACTAATTCCTTCACAAGAGTTGTCTTCAAACTCGTGGACGAAGAAGAAGCACCTCTGTCCGGAGCAGTTAAGTTTGCTTTCTATGGTGAAAGCACTGTAGACAATGGAGACAATTACCTGTATATAGACAATTTGGAAGTAAGCGAATGGAGTGTTTGCCAAGCTCCTTATAATGTAGAAGTGAGCAATATAACTGATAGCTCTGCAAACGTAAGCTTTGCAGCGGTTGATGCGACAGCTTCTTTCGAATACGTATTGGTTGAAGGAGCAGATACAGACGTCGCAACGGGAACAGCTGTTGCCGTAACAGATGGATTGACAGTGGCTTTAAGCGAACTTTCTCATGCAACAACCTACAATGTGGCAGTCAGAACGATATGCGGCGAGGGAGTATATTCCCCATGGTCAATACCTGTAACATTCAGAACCTTGGCCGGTCCTGAGACAATTCCTTACAGCACGGATTTCGAAGATAATGCAGACAATGCAACTTGGAGTTTTGCATCAAACAGCACAAATGCTTGGGCAATAGGCACGGCAACCTTTGCAGGTGATGAAGAAAGCGGCACATCTGCATACATCTCCAATGATAATGGAGTAAGCTATGCTGCGACTCAAACGAGCAGTGTAACAAGAGCCTATATATTCAAAGATTTCGACTTTGGAGAAGATGCAACTACTGTTTACAATCTTGATTTCGATTATAAAATAATGGGACGTGTGGTAGGAAACGATGCATATTGCGGTTTATTGGTATATGTTTTGGATCCTCAACCTCTTTCGACTACTACCTTCCCTACAGAAGAAAGAGAAGCTCTTTTGGTCGGAGAAAGCGATTGGACACATGAAAAGTTGGAACTTACCGGCTATACCGGAGTGAAACGTTTGGCGTTCCTGACATGGGGCTATACAGCAACATCGGAACTAAGTGTCCCTGCCGCAATAGATAATGTTTCATTGCAAGCAGCTGCATGTGTTTCTCCACAAGAGGTGGCAGTATCCAATGCAATGACAACTTCTGTTGAAGTTTCTTGGACAGGAACATCCGACTCTTACATTATATCTTATCGTGCATTGACAGATACCGAGGTAACGGACGTACCCGCAAGCTCTTCACCATTCACCTTGACAGATCTTGATCCGGCAACTCAATATATATTGGCTGTAAAAGGAGTTTGTGGCAATGATTCTTCCGTATATTCCGAAACTGTTCGTTTCCGAACATCCTGCTTTGATGGTGCAGTAGATGAGTTTCCATATTTGGAAGACTTTGAAAACGGATTAGCTTGTTGGGAGGTTGTTAATATTTCCGGCACAAATACATGGACACAAAGTAATGGAAGCAATTTATATCCGACCCTAACACCTATGACTGACGGAGGTCAATATTTTGCAGAGACACATGGTAGTAGTAATACAGGAAATGTCAGCAGACTTATATCTCCTGTTTTCGACATAACTTCATTGCCTGTTCCTGTATTGTCATTCTATCATACGCAACGCGATTGGTCTGGTGATATAGATAAATTGAAAGTATATTACAGAACAAGCGAAACCGAGGAATGGACACAGATTGCTTATTATACAGAAGCAATAGCGACATGGAGACAGGATACCATTATTCTTCCTAATCCTTCTGCAACTTATCAGATAGCTTTTGAGGTTAACTATAATTGGAGTAGAGGTGTAACATTGGATAATGTGAGTATATATGAGGGAACAGGCGAAGCTCCTGAGCCTTGCGATGCTCCGACTGCACTTACAGCAAGCAACATAACCGAGACATCGGCAGATATAAGCTGGAACGGAACGGCAACCGGCTATGAAGTACGCTTGGCAGGCGGCACGGCAGAAACCGTTACCACGACAAGCAAGACCTTCACAGGCTTGACAGCAGGCACAGCCTACACCGTGGAAGTGAGAGCGGTATGCGAAAGCAGTCAATCCGCATGGGTAAGCACAAGCTTCACCACAACAGAAGCACAAGTCGATCCTTGCGATGCTCCGACTGCACTTACAGCAAGCAACATCACTCAAACATCGGCAGATGTAAGCTGGAACGGAACGGCAAGCAGCTATGAAGTACGCTTGAACGGAGGTACGCCTGAGACCGTAACTGCAACAAGCAAGACCTTCACGGGCTTGACAGCAGGCACTGCCTATACCGTGGAAGTAAGAGCGGTATGCGAAAGCAGCAACTCTTCATGGGTAAGCACAAGCTTCACCACACAAAACGAGAGCGGCATAACTGCACCAACCGTAAATACTCTTGCAGCAAGCAACATCACACATGAAGCAGCAACCTTGAACGGAACAATCATGGCAGGAAGTGAAGCAATCACAGCTCAAGGCTTTATGTACAAAGCAAGTTCCGCAGCAGATTGGACAACGGTAGCCGCAACAGGAACAAACATATCAGCTACAGTTAACAACCTAACGGCAGAGACTGCATACGAGTACAAAGTATTTGCCACAACAGCGAGCGGCACTGTTGAGGGTCAGATAATAAACTTCACAACCCTTGCAACATCAGGCTTGGCAGATGCAGAAAGCGGTGCAATCAAAGCGATGATATACCCTAACCCTGCAAAGGATAAGGCTACATTGAGTTTGACAGGCTTGACGGCAAATGCCAAGATAATCGTCAGCGACCTTCAAGGCAGAATAATCCAAACGGAGGATTTGCAAGCAGGCAGCGAGACATACGAACTCAATACAAGTAATTACGCAAGCGGAGTATATTACATACGTATCCTATGCGGTAATAACGTAAACACACAAAAGCTGATAGTCGAATAAGCGACAACCGGTAAACACTTCAAAGGGAGCCATACGGCTCCCTTTTTTTATAGAAGAGCGAGAAAATATTCAAGAGGAGTTAGAAAGCCGAGCTTTTTTCTTGGTCTGTTGTTCAATCTGTTCTGAATGAAAGAAATGTCTTCATCGGTCAAGTCCTCAAACGATGAACCTTTTGGCAGATATTGTCGTATAAGTCCGTTCATATTTTCATTGGCTCCTCTTTCCCACGAAAATAAGCGAACTTTAACGACAAATGATAATATTTTTTGAGGAAAGGAAAAATCAAAAACAAGCGAAACTGTAACATCTTGGTAAACGGATAGTTGACAATCCAAGCAAAAATCGTGCCAAAAGAAATATAGAATTTGCTATTTGACGAAATTCATTTTTTTTCACAGAAAAATTTGTTTGTAATATCAGAATTTCATACCTTTGAACCGTCAAATAATTACCGATTAAAATCAATGAGATGAAAAAACTATTATTCGCAGGGCTTCTCTCCTTGCTTTCACAAATCAGCATCTCCCAACAGTTGGAAAGTGCAATAATCACCAATCCCAACCATTCAGATTATGTCCATGGACAATTGATTCGAATTTATGACGAGAATATAAGCGTTGTTTTGTCCGGCAGTGGCGGTCAATATGCGTTTTATTTGCTTGAAAATGGGAATACGATAGGGCGGAAAGTTGAAATCACAACAAATGATACGATAAATGACTTTTGCGTACTCGAAGACAAAACCATTTATTTTTGCAGCACAAACGGAGGTTGCCGTATAGGACACTTTTCCTTTGATGCTTTCTTTCAACCTGAAATTATAAAAGTTGCTTTACTCGCAAACGGCATAGACAATATCTCAAAAATCAAGGCATACAAGGATCCCGATGACAAGATGTTTACTCATGTCGTAGCAATAGGTTCAGCCAACTCGCACAGCATAATCATCGATTTGAACGACAAAGCATCGTATCCGAATTTGGAATATAGTGTTGCAGCATCTCTAAACCAGAACGAAAGATGGCAGGATTTAGACTTGGATGGAAAATATGTGCTTACAGCCGGTCTGGACGGCAATAATCTTTACTTGCATCACTTCTATATGACCGACTTATCTTATGCCGGAGGCGGCTATTTCACGACCCCGATTGGTTTGGCTTACAATACGAAAACTATTTTCTTGCAACATCTGTATGATCACAAATATGCCGTTGTTTCGGATATGGCATTCTTTCCAAGCGATGTATATACGTACTGTCAAATATTCGACTTGGCGACGTCTCCGCAGATAACTCTTGAATATGAGAGAACAATCATGCAACCCGAAAAGAATATAATCAGAGATGTCGAATATTCAAAAGACGATGATGAATTATTGGTATTGATGACTTCCGGAAAGGTCGGCGATGATGCGTGGAAAGATTATCTGGTTTACGCTCCTCTTAATCAAGCCATGCCTTTGCCCATGCAGGTTAAAGCTGTTTTCTTCGGAAATTACAATCCGCAATATCCATACCTTAACTCGGTAAGAATGTTCAAGCCATATCATTACACCATTGTCGGGACAGAACCGATGAACAATAACATGTTCTTGTTTGCAAAAGATAAAACTTATGAAACCGGAACATGTTGCAACAAGTATGATTATATCAATATGGACGGTTCGAACATAGGTACAACAAACACACCAACCAATTGTCAGCCCTTTGGTCCGATACCAACTTTTTGGCAAACTTTACAACCAAGCAATCCAATCATAGAGGGATTTCAAACAGATTGCTACAGTACACATTAAAAAACAAAAGCAATATGAAAACAACAAAAATTCTTTTCGCCGTATCATTAGTGTTGGCAAGTCTGCAAAGTCATTCTCAGGGTATGTATGGAGATGAATATTTGGAACGATTATGTTTTCCGTCTTCATTCTCAACTTGCAGAAGTCTTTACGATAGTCACTCTTTCTTTGCCTATTCAGCAAGAGTATTTTTCCCTTATGTATTAAATAGGGGAGATACGATTGCAGAGATAGAACAATATTATTCTTGTGATTCAGTGGCAAGACTATCAGGCATTGCCTATATAAACAATGCAACCGCCCGTTGTGATACTCTTTATTCTTTCAGATTAAGAGATGCAAATAGCGATAGTATTATAGTCTCAATAAAACCAAGTGTACATACAGCATATAACAATATTTATTCTTGTCCTTCATCAATCGGTGAATTTCTATTTGATTCTGTGATAACGGTCAACGGAGATTTCTCGTTTTCAATATGGTTTCCGGATTCTTTTTACGAGGAGGGTTTGAACAGTCCGATATGGACGCGAGCGGGAATAATGTTCGCATATTACACTCAGGATCTCGAAACAAATCAGATTACTGCTTGTAATTCAAGGAAAGTTCTCATGGTCAGATACTCCGACGGTACAAGAAAACCATTCTTGCAAATGATGTACGAAATCGGGCAAGGATTTTACCTCGAACAGTTGAATTTAGTTGGCGAATGGTTTTGTGATTTATTATATATGCCGATATTCGCAGAGCCGGATACGGTTCAAGACACAACTTCGTCTCTGATAAATGTCGGATTGGAACAATACATTTCTCTTTATCCTAATCCGACAAAGGAAATGTTGAATGTTTTCTGTTCTTACAAAATTAAGTCATACACGATAATTGATGCAATGGGGCGAGAAATAATTTCGGAAGTCTCAAATGCCAATTCTTTGAGCATAAACGTTCAAGGACTGAAAACCGGAATTTACTTCATAAGATTGAAGACAGCCAAGGGCTTGGTAAAGAAAAAATTCGTGGTTGAGTAGGGTTCACTGCAGATTGTCGGTGTAAGCACAAAGAAAGGTGGTTCTTTTATAAGAAAAGAACCACCTTTCAGCATAACAAATAGAGATTTCATTTTCCTGTATGTCCGAAACCGCCTTCGCCTCTTTGGGTTTGTGTCAACTCTTCTGTGAGTTCCCATTCCACTCTCTCATGTTTAGCTACTATCATTTGTGCTATACGCTCCGAGTTGTTTATTTCAAAGGCTTTGTCGGAAAGATTGACAAGCAATATCTTGATTTCACCTCTGTAATCTGCATCTATCGTTCCCGGGCTGTTCAACACTGTTACTCCATATTTGAATGCCAAACCCGAACGCGGTCTAATCTGTGCTTCAAAGCCTGTGGGTAATTCGATGAACAGTCCTGTCGGTACCAAAACTCTTTGCAGCGGTTGAAGAACAATTGGAACTTCTATATTCGCCCGCAAATCCATTCCGGCAGAAAGGAGAGTTTCATACTCCGGAAGTGCATTTGAAGATTTGTTTATCACTCTTACTTTCATGAAATCCGATGTTAATCGACTTGTGCGTCTATTGCAGAGTTGTTTCTGAAAGACAAATCCCCTGAACTGTCTATTCCAAGGCTTGACTTAGGTCTCGGAGAAGAAAAGTTTTGTGAAATATTATAGTCGTTTTCCATGCTCGGGTGAGAGTTTATTATTGACTCCAAACCTTCAGTCGTTGTCATCATATCCCGAATTCTTTTTATTCTGGCAACGCGTTCTTCCTCCATTGTGTTTGTTGTTACAGATTGAGGAGACCATGTGGTTTGACTTACAATATCTGCCAGAGCTCCTGTTTCAATAGGAGTTTCAGCAACAATCGTACTTTGCGTTATTTCTTTTTCTACTACGGTATTTAACCGTGGTTCTTCGTGATGTACGCTTACAGATGTTATTGGAGCTAAGGCATGAGTTCTTTCTGTCGAGGTGTCCACCGGATTCATATTCTCATCAAGAACTATCGTCTTTTTTTCTTGCTTATAAGACTCAGTTTGCTTAGGTTGCTCTTGTTCTTTCGGTTTATCCTCATCTACGATTTTGATTATCATATCATCAGCTCCGGCATGTAATGGAGTTTCCTGTTTCTTTGCAGTTTGCACTACTGTTGTTTCAGCTTTTTTTGATGCTTCTTCCGGACTTGGTATTATGCCACCCGGAGTTCTGTCTCCCGGAGTGTATATTTCTTGTTTTGCTTCAAAACCGGTAGCTATGAGCGTAATGCTTAGTTTGTTTCCTAAACTTTCATCGAATGTTACGCCCCATATAGTATTGATGTCTTTGTTTGTCTGTTCTTCCAAGTAGTCTGTAATAACTTCCAATTCCTCCATTGTGAAGTCTTTCTCCGAACAACTTATGGTCAAAAGCACATCTTTGGTTTGAGAAATGTCATTATCATTAAGCAAGTCGGAGGCAGTGGCAGCTTTTATTGCTTCCAAAGCTCTGTTTTCTCCCTCTGCGATACCCAATCCCATAAGAGCTACTCCGGAGTTCTTCATAACCGACTGCACATCTCGGAAATCGACTTGTACATAACCGGTATTAGTCATTATTTCGGATATTCCTTTAACTGCAGTAAACAAGACATCATCTGCCAAAGAGAACGCCTCCTTAAAGGACATTTTTCCACGTTCTCTTAACTTATCTGTGCTTACAATGATAATACAATCGACAATCTCTTTCAGTTTCTTGATACCTTCCTCTGCCTGAGTTCTACGTTTACGACCCTCAAAACTGAATGGCAATGTAACGACGCCTACAACCAATATTTTTTCTCCATCTTCCGGCAGATCTATTTGTTTTGCCAATTTTGCAACAACAGGAGATGCTCCTGTTCCCGTTCCTCCTCCCATTCCGGCTGTAACAAATAACATCCTTGTATTAGGGTCGAAAATACTTGATATTCTGTCAGCATTTTCTTCTGCTGCTTGTTGCCCTCTTTGAGGATCATTACCGGCTCCCAATTTACCGATACTTATTTTGTTTCCAACAGGACTGGCACTCAAATTCGTTGCATCTGTGTTGCAAACAAATAAATCCACACCTTTGATTCCTTTCTCAAACATGTGGTTCACTGCATTGGTACCGGCTCCGCCGACACCCACGACTTTAATATAAGAAGAAACACTACTTTGAACGTCTATATCCAAAATATTACCGTCGCCTATGATACTGTTTAATTGTATTTGTTCGTCCATAATACCAATATTTTATTCTTCTCCGATTATATGATATTAGTTTGTAAAATTACTACTTTCAGCTTATTTGTATTCCACTGTTAACATTAAGTTCTCAACAGTCTGTTGTTAATAGCGACCATCGCTTATTATCTTCCTCAAAAACTCGTTCAACTTTTCCACCACTCCACTTTTCTTCTGTTTCTTCTCAACGGTTTCATCTGTTGAAGTTTCCTCTTGTTTTTCATCAGGTTTTACTTCTTCTGCTTTCCGATCCGCCTCAGACCTATCGCTTCTACTCTCATCTTCTATTTGAAAGCCTTTAAGCACCAAGCCTATACCTGTTGCATGCATAGGATGCTTCATTTCCTCAGTAACATTTCCTGAAATATGCTCGTCCGGTGTACCTATACGAGTATCCAAACCTAACGTAAACTCTGTCAGCTTCACAATATCACTAATCATCGAGCCCCCGCCTGTCAGCACAACCCCTGCTATAAGTTTCTTATTGAAATCCGTATTATGGATTTCATACAAAACTTGTTCCAAAATCATGGTTACTCTTGACTTTATGATTTTAGCGAGAGTTTGAACAGATATTTCCCTTGCGTTACGGCCTCTGAAACCAGGTATGGAAATTATTTCATTTTGCGAATTTTCATTTTCAAGGCATCTTCCGAACTTTATCTTCAACGCCTCTGCTTGCGTCTTTATAATAGAACAGCTCTCTTTTATATCATCTGTTATCACATTACCTGCCAAAGGTATTACAGCAGTATGTCTCAAAATTCCCTCATGAAATATTGCCACATCCGTTGTTCCTCCACCTATATCCACAAGACATATTCCTGCATCTTTTTCTGTTTCATCTACAACAGCCTCGGCAGAAGCAATAGGTTCAAGTATCAAATCCTTAACCTCATAACCTGCCATCTTGACGCTGAAATATATGTTTTGAATATTTGTAACGTTACCTGTTATCAAACGGAAATCCCCCTCCAAACATTTTCCTACTCTTCCGACAGGATCCGTTGTGGCAAGGTCTCCGTCAACGCTGTAACTTTGAGCGATAACATGTATTATTTTCTCGCCATGAGGAAGCAGCAAATTATATTGGTCTTTTTTCAATGTCTCAACATCTTTTGCTGTTATAATATGGTTATCATCATGAATCATGATATTACCTCTATGTTGCTGCATTTTTATATGATGTCCTGCAATACCGACATACACACCTTTAACCTTATAGTCAGCCATTGCCTCTGCTTGTCCGACCGCCTGCTTTATGGAATTTGCCGTTGCTTCTATATTTTTCACGACACCTCTTTCAACACCTATTGACGGAGTCTTTCCCATACCTATTATGGAAATCTTTCCCGTCTCATCTCTCTTGCCTATAAAAACAGCTATTTTCGTTGTGCCGACATCTATACCGACTACTATCTCTTCTTTTTCCATATATGATAAACGTTTTAATTATTTCCTTGTACAAACCACTTGATTATCGAATTTCAAATTGACCAGACTATAATTATTCCAGCCGTATTTTGTAAAACCCTCCTTATACAGATAGTGCAACTTTCTCAATCTTTCTTCAAGTCTATCCGTTTCCCCAAGCAAAATTACATAATCTCCTACTTTGGGTATCAATTGGAACTTATCTTTTTTCGAGAAATAAATCTGATCTATCTGATTTCTCAAAATATTATCCCGTTCTATCAAGCTTGCAATCTTATATATTTCATGATATATCGGAAAAGACACCGAGTCCAAAAGGCTTTTGGGTTTAGGCAGTCCGCTCAATTCTCCACTTGCGACAATAACATTGGCAGCACCACTAAACAAAGCACTGCAAACTTGCTCATTGTAATCAAGATAGAACTGCCCTCCCGAAGTATTATATATTCTCACCAACATTCTGTTTTGAACAATATCCACATTCAAAGTCCCGCTCAAAGTAAGAAAAACATTAGCGGTTGAAATAAGATTTTGCCGTAAAAGATAAGATTCTATCTCCTCACAATGTATCTCTTTCCTTTTTTTAGATGATAATTTGCCGAATTGTCTCTCCACTGTTTTCATTACATCATCACCGGAAATCAGTGTATCTCCTCCTTTGTAATCAATCTTTACATCTATTTGTGCAATACCAAGATTTCGCATTGTTATGTTTGCAAGTATCACCAACATAACAATGGAAAACAAAACCAACAAAAATCGTATTGCATTTTTATTCATCAGCTCTTATCATCTCAGTTATTGGTTCAACAAATCTGTCTATATCACCGGCTCCCAAAGTAACCAATAATTCCGGTTGTAAAGTTTTAAGGAGAGGCAAGAGTTGTTCCTTCTCCACATAATATTTATCCTGTTTGCTTATCTTTCCAAGTATTGTATCGGAGGTAATGCCTGATATAGGCTTCTCTCTTGCAGGATATATCGGCAATAGAACCACCTCATCCAATAATTCCAAAGATTTTGCAAACTCGTCGGCGAAATCTCTCGTTCGCGAATAAAGATGCGGCTGAAACACTCCGCAAATCCTTTTATCTGGATATAAATCCTTCAAAGATTTTACCGTAGCCTCTATTTCTTGAGGATGATGTGCATAATCATCGTAATATATAGTCTTATCGGTCTTTATTCTCAAGTCAAAACGTCGTTTCATTCCTTTGAAAGTGGCAAGACTTTCTCTAAATTCACATTCATTCACTCCCAAAGAAAGAGCCATTGACAGAGAAGCAACTGCATTTTCAATATTATGTCGTCCGGGATAAACCATCTTCATATCATGATACACACTCTCCGGTGTATGAAAATCAAAATAATATGTCCCATCAAGCACTCTTACATTCGAAGCATAATAATCCGCATTAACATCAGTCAAAGAGTATGTTGACTGCGACACTTTTGATACTATTCTCACCGGCAAACTTTTTTTCAGGAACAATCTGCCATTTTCTTTCGTCAGATTTGCAAACTGAACAAACGCTTGCTCCAAATTATCCAAATTTCCGTATATGTCCAAGTGATCCTCGGCTATTGAGGTTATCAATGAAAAGAAAGGAGACAATCTCAAAAAAGACCTGTCATATTCATCAGCCTCGACTACAACATAATCAGACTTATGGTTTATCAAAAAATTCGTTGAATAATTATTTGATATACCTCCGAGAAATGCACTACAACCGACATGACTGTTTTTCAATATATGAGCTATCAACCCTGCGGTTGTGGTCTTTCCATGTGTCCCCGCAACAGCTATTGTTTTCTTACCCCGTGTTATACGCCCAAGAGCCTCGGAACGTTTAAATATCGGAATACCTTTTTCTCTTATATATCGAAGGATTGCACTATCCGATGGTATCGCGGGAGTATATATCACCTCGTCAACATTCAAATTTGCAATATGAGAGCTATCATCTTCATACACAATCCACATTCCCTCACGCTCTAATTCTCTCGTCAATTCTGTACATACTCTATCATAGCCAAAGACATAGTTACCTTCCTCTTTAAGGTATCTTGCAATGGCACTCATACCTATTCCGCCTATTCCTACCAGATAATACGTTTTTGTTTTCATCTTACTTTCGTACAAGTTTTTCAACCTCTTCAACTATTCTTTTATCCGCATCTCTTATTCCCATGGATCGCAAACCGGAAGAAAGCTTATTTCTCAAACTTTCATCTTTCATCAACCCATCAACAAGCGGTATCAATTGTTCTTTTGCCTCAACATCTTTTACCATCAGAGCCGCATTCTTCAACACCAAAGCATTCGCATTTTTCGTTTGATGATCCTCTGCCACATTCGGCGAAGGTATCAATATGCAGGGCTTACCGACTATACATAATTCTGAAACAGCAATAGCTCCGGCTCTCGAAATAATTACATCTGCCAAGGCGTATGCCAAATCCATATCATATATAAATTCGTATGCCTTTATCAACGAACTCTTCTCTTCTTTCACTCTTATCTTTGCTTTCTCATAGAACCATTTGCCGGTCTGCCAGATCAACTGTATATCATTTTTGACGAAGTAATCCAAATTAGCCGAAATGCTTTCATTTATCGTCAAAGCTCCAAGACTGCCACCTACAACCAAAACCGTCCTTTTCTCATTATTCAAGCCGAAAATCTCAAATCCCTTTGCTCTTTTTTCTTCTATATTATCGTATAATTGCGAAATATTCTGTCTTATCGGATTACCTGTAAATACAATCTTATTAGCATCAAACCACCTGTCCATATTATCATATGCAACGCAGATTGTATTAACACTGTCAGCAAGCATTTTATTGGTAATTCCAGGATAAGAATTTTGTTCTTGAATAAGAGTAGGTACGTGCTTTGAAACAGCAGCAGCCAAAGTAGGACCGGAAGCATATCCGCCAACACCTATGGCAACATCAGGAGCAAAAGTCTTTACAATTTTCTTTGCCTTTATAGTAGAATAAATCAACTTAAAAGGAAACAATATGTTTTTCCATAGTCTTTTACGTTGGAAACCGACTATTGGAAGCCCTATGATTTTATAGCCAGCTTGAGGGACTTTCTGCATTTCCATTCTGCCCTTTGCACCAACAAACAATATCTCTACATCAGGATATTTTTCTTTCAACGCATTAGCTATCGCTATTGCAGGAAATATATGCCCTCCCGTACCACCGCCACTAATTATTGCTTTCATTTTCTCCTTGTTTTTCCTCGTTAATACTATTGCTTGATTCTGTTATTTTCTCTTCAAGATCTATTTTCTTGGTTTCAAGATTCATTTTATCGGTTTCCATTTCCATTTGATACTTCTTGGCATCGGCACTTATATTAAGCATTATACCCAATGCTGCACTACTGATGACAAAAGACGTACCTCCGTAACTGATAAACGGCAATGTTTGTCCCGTTACAGGCATCAAAGTGGTCGCCACCATCATATTAACCAAAGCTTGCAAACAAAAAACCAAGCCTATGCCCACTGCTGCATAACTACCGAAAAGACCTCTTGCAGTTTTCGCTATCCTGACTGAACGATAAAACAGTATGAAATACAGTATCATTACTATAAACCCATATAGCACTCCCCCTTCTTCCAAAATTATGGCAAAAATAAAATCGTTGTGAGACTCGCTTAGAAATCTTCCCTGCGTAGTATTTCCAATACCTTTTCCCACCAAACCTCCCGTGGAAATAGCCATAGTCGCAGTATTCGCCTGAGTTATTTCTTCAGGATTAGTATTTATAAAGCCTTCCACACGATTGACCCATGTACTGCTTCGCTTCAAAATATCAGGGTTCACCACATAAATACCGACTACAAACACGACCAAAACCACTAATGCAGGCACTATCAACGACAAATTCTTCATTTTTGCTCCTGCAATAAACATTAGTCCATAACAACTCATAAAGACCAATAAGGCGGTGGAAAAATTCTCTGGAAATATCAATCCGCATATCAAAAGCAACTTGAACGATAAAGTCAAAAAATTCTTCCTATCCCTTATACCATCTCCTAAAATCGCAAGTTCATTAGAAACATATAATATCAAAATATACTTGACTATCTCAGAAGGTTGGAATTGACCTATCAACGGTATGACAATCCATCTGTCTGCCGTTTTCCCTGAAATTCCGCCTAAAGCCAAAGTAATCAACAATAACAACAATGAGAAGCCATACGCTATCTTGGTAATTCTCGGATAGTAAGAATACTTTATCAAATGCACAAAGTATGTTACAAACAAACCGGTAACAATAATACCAAAATGCTTTATAAACATATTGACAATATCACCGTTACCCTTTTCATACACAGTCTTGCCCATAGAGCTGTAAACTTCAATCAGAGAAATCAGCATCAACGCAATATAGGTAATCCATATTACCCTATCCCCCTTTACTCTATACTTCTCAATATCTATTTTCATTTCTATAAGACAAGTTGTTTCTAACTATAAGTCATTTACAAGTTTAAGAAATCGCTGCCCATTCAAATCAATCTTATCCTCCGAACCGTTTGCCGGAGAATATATAACAACATCAGGATTGTTTGCAAAGAAATATGCTGTTTTTACGGCCTCCTCCAAATTATTTACCCTTATTAAATTCGTCAAACCTGAAAATGCTTTCTGTACAGCAGCATTTTGTTCACCTGTCAATATCAAAGTATGAACTTTCTGCTTAACCACATCTATCAATGACGTTAAATCATCTACCTCTGAGCCGAGTTCCAGAATCCATATAATAGGGCTGCTTGTAAGTTCAAAAGTGTACCACGTGGAATTAGGCTTTATACTTTTGGAGTCATCAATATAATCTACCCCTTTTATATTTGCCACGATTTGATTCTTATGCTGCAAGGCTCTCTTATCAAGCAACATATTTTTAAGAGTTTCATTCCTCATTCGAATCATATCGGAATAATTGCGTTCTGCAAGATTCCCATAGATTTTTCTACCTTGAACAGCTAAATCTTCTATATTCATAAGTCCTTATCTTAGTTTTAGAGTTACTATTGTGGTTACGGCAAGAATGATACATATTATCATGAACCGCTGTACTATTTTAGGTTCCGCATAACCTTTCTTCTGGTAATGATGATGAAGAGGGGCCATAAGGAAAAGACGCCTACCCTCTCCATACTTTTTCTTTGTAATTTTGAAGTACGACACCTGCAAAATAACCGACACATTCTCCGCAATGAAAATACCGCATAATATAGGTATCAGCAACTCCTTTCTTATCAGAATTGCGAAAACAGCTATTATACCGCCTATTGCCAAAGAACCCGTGTCGCCCATAAATACTTGTGCAGGATATGTATTATACCACAAAAAGCCCACCGTTGCCCCGACAAAAGCTGCTATGTATATGGTCAACTCCCCGACATTAGGGATATACATTATATTCAAATAGTTGGCAAATATTATATTTCCTGACACCCATGCCAACACAGCAAGACAGGAACCTATTATGGCAGAAGTTCCTGTTGCAAGACCATCTATGCCGTCTGTAAGATTTGCTCCGTTTGAAATTGCTGTAATGAACAAGATGACTATCGGAATGAAAATAATCCAAGCATAGCTTTTGTAATCCTTTCCAATCCACTTTATAAGCCAACTGTAATCGAACTCATTGTTCTTGACGAATGGTATGGTCGTTTTTGTGGAACGGGAAGACTCCTGCATGAATTCTTTCTTCGCTTGCTCGTAATTCGATTTCTTTTGCAAATTATGACTCTCGGAATATATGGCAATATCCTGCTTTTCCTTTATAGTTATATCAGGGTGAAAGTACATCATACAACCGACAACCACACCAAGCATAACCTGTCCCACTATCTTCAATTTTCCGCTCAAACCTGCCTTATTCTTCTTGAAGACCTTGATATAATCGTCTATAAAGCCCAATGCTCCGAGCCAACCGGTTGTAATCAACATTATAATCACATAAATATTATCCAGCCTTGCGAATAAAAGAGTCGGTATCAATATGGCTGCCAATATTATAAGGCCTCCCATTGTCGGAGTTCCCTCCTTTGCCTTTTGTCCTTCCAAGCCCAAATCTCTCACTGTTTCTCCGACTTGCTTCTTATGCAAGAGTTCTATTAACTTCTTACCGAACACAATCGTTATCAACAATGATGTTATTATTGCCGCAGCAGCACGGAAAGATATGTATTGAAACACTCCTGCTCCCGGTATATTCAAGCTGTTATGCAGCCAATCGAACAAATAGTACAACATATTTTGTCGTTATTTTGAATACTCAATATTTTGAAATTTCCTCTCTATCATCGAAATGATGCTTTTCACCCTTGATTTCTTGGTAAGTTTCATGTCCCTTGCCTGCTATCAGTATTATATCCCGCTTGCCCTGTGTCAATCCTGCCGCAAGTTTTATGGCCTCATGCCTGTCTGTAACACAAAAGACATTGGTTGAATCTTTTATCCCCGCTTTCATATCACTCAAAATATCATTCGGTTCTTCATATCTCGGATTATCCGAAGTCAATATCAATATATCGCTGCCATCCTGAGCTATCGCTGCCATTTCCGGTCTTTTGGTCTTATCCCTGTTTCCTCCACAACCAACAACCGTTATCAGTCTGCCATCTTGTCTTATTGAATTTATGGTGGATATGACATTATTCAAAGCATCGGGAGTATGAGCATAATCCACTATTGCGGTGGCTCCGTTCTTCAAATAATGCGGTTCGAATCTTCCCGACGCAGCTCTCAAATTACTCAATCCGACCAAAGTCTCCTCTTCTTTCAACCCGCACAAGCGTGCTATTCCATAAATCGCCAAAAGATTATATGCATTGAATTTTCCCACAAGCCTCGTAGAAACCTCCTTGCCATTAACCTCCAGCAACAAACCTTCAAAGCAATTCTCTATAATCTTTGCTTTGAAATCGGCAGGTTTTGTCAGACTGTATGTATATTTTTTCGCAAGAGTATTCTCCAACATTTTACCGCCGTTTTTGTCATCTGCATTGGTGAGAGCAAATGCCTGTTTGGGCAAAGAATTGAAAAATCCCTGCTTTGCAAGTATGTAATTGGCAAAAGTCTTGTGGTAATCCAAATGGTCATGCGTGATATTGGTAAACACTCCGCCGAAAAAGTTCAAACCCTCTATTCTTTTTTGGACAACGGCATGTGAACTGACCTCCATGAAAACATACTCACAACCGCAGTCAACCATTTCTACAAGCAACCGATTAAGTGTCAAGGAATCCGGAGTGGTTCTTTCAGTCGCAACTTCTCTATCGCCTATTCTGTTTACGATAGTTGATACCAATCCGCACCGAAAGCCAAGCGAATTGAACAAATTATATGAAAGCGTTGCGATGGTCGTTTTTCCGTTCGTTCCCGTAACCCCTATAAGTTTCAATTTGGAAGAAGGATTGTCGTAGAAATTCCTTGCAATAATTCCTATTGCCTGTCTTGAATTTTCAACCTGCAAATAAACAACTCCATCATTAAACTCGACAGGTATATCCTCGACGACAACCACAACCGCACCTTTTGCTATTGCCGCATTTATATAATTATGACCATCAGACACCTCTCCCCTTTCTGCCACAAACAAATCACCTGCTTCCACCTTACGGGAATCGAACTGTATCCGATGAACATTAACATCTTCACCGCTCGTTCTTTGAAGCACCTTCAAACCTTTCAACAAACAAGACAAACTCTTCATCTCTATTTCTCCTCTTCTCTCGGGCTTCTCAGTCCGAGAACTATCACGTTATTTCTTTTATCTATCCTACTTCCCGCCGCTACACTCTGGCTGACGACCTTGCCTTTCCCATGAAATCTCACTTTCATCCCCAAATTTTCAAGCATATAAACCGCATCTTTTATCGTCAGCCCGACAACATTAGGAACAATGCCGCTTTGTACATTTTGCTCCGACAAAGCACACATTCCGTTTATATCCTTGCCTTTGACCCACATAACAGACGGCTTGGTAATATGCAAGCCGAGACTTTTACAGAAAGCATAAAAATCTCCTCCGTTGCCATACCCTATTACAGGATACTTCACAGTTGATTCCTTTATATTCGTTTTATTGAAATCTATCCTCGTTCCGACAACCCTATCCGACAATTCTCTGAATACAGGAGCGGCCAAATCTCCGCCATGAGTTCGAGCCTTTTGAGGCTTACTTATCACCACAATACAGGAATACTTCGGAGCATCGGCGGGGAAATAACCCACGAACGAAGCTCTGTGTTGAATACCTGCATGTTTCTTGTCATAACCTATCTCCGCAGTTCCTGATTTCCCAGCAATTCCATACGATGCCGTCTTCAATCTTCTGCCAGTTCCATTCTGCACAACACCTTTCAAAACATTATGCAACTTATCTATCGTTTCTCTTTTGCAGATTGCCTCCGACATAATTATGGGAGCGAATCTTTCAACCTCTTTTCCATCTTTCACAACCGATTGAACGAACTGAGGCTTCACCATCACACCCTTATTCGCAATGGCATTGTAAAAAGTCAATATCTGCAAAGGGGTCATTCTCGAAACATAGCCGAAACTCATTCGCAAAAGGTCTGTAGGATTTTCCGAAGAACCTATTTTCGGCTTAGGCTCATGCACTTTTATATTCAATCCGAGAGGTTCGAAAGCAAAGTACTCTTTCAAGTCCTTACTGAAATCCGCCCTTTTCTTGTTGTATATATTGTAAACAAGCTGGCTTATACCTACATTCGAGGACATTTCCAAAGCTCTTGCAAAAGAAACCAAGCCATGGTTCGTTCCTCCGACATCTCTTATCGGTTTTTCGTTTCCAGGGAAATTCTTCACACCTGTCGGAACCAAATCGGAAGTATCTGCCAAACCTCTATCCAATAACATCATGGCAGTAACTATCTTGAATGTTGAACCCGGCTCGAAAGAATTCGATATGGCAATATTATCCGATTCGACATACTCTCCGTTCTTATTCAATGACAGATTGGAAATAGCCTTTATATATCCTGTTTCAACCTCCATAAGAACCACACAACCACTTTCAGCCTCACTGCTATCGAGACAACTGCGTAGAGAATTTTCTGCCAACTCCTGCAAACTCACATCCAATGTGGTTACAACGTCCATACCGTCTATGGTCTTTATCTTTTCATCGGTATTCACGGGAACCCATTCATTCGGGTTGATTTTTATCTCCAACCTTTTTCCATGCACACCCGACAAATACTGCGTGAAAGCTCCATCTATACCATTGTAACACGTATCACAACCGTTATCCGTAACATTGATACCTATCGTTCTCCTTGACATAGGGTAATAAGGGTAAACCCTCTTGGAACCTTTCTCCACATGAACAGCTCCGACAAAATCATATTTACCTGTCGGCTTCTTTCTTTTAAATCTCTGATACCCGATTAAAGGAAAACGCTTCATGCGTTCCAACTCCTTTTCAGAGACTTTTCGTCTCACTGTAACATATCTGCGTTCAGCCTTTCTTGCCTTGACAAAATATTTTCTATATTCCAAAGCACTCTTAGAATTTCTGCTCACCTGAAACACCTTTGCCAAACTATCACATAAAGCATTCAAGTTCTTATCAAACTCCTCTTGCGATACAACCCATTGCTTTATCTTATGCCTGCTCTCCTTATCAAACTCCAAACTCTTTCCCAAATCAATAAACACATCATACTGCGGCTCCGTTGTTGCCAACAAAAGATATTCTCCGTTATCTGGATCCATGGCATAAATATTTCCTCTCTTTGCACTGACAACTCTTTCCTTTATAATTCTTTTCTGCTCCTGCTTAGTCCAAAACTCCTTTCGTTCTCCCGTTTTCAAATAGATAATTCTTCCTAAAATGACAATAAACACAACCGCCAATAGCAAATATACTATTGACATTCTAACCACTATATGTCTATTATCATTACTCATTCTCTTCTTCTTTACCGGATATGAATATCACCTCTTTTATCGGTTCTTTCGATACACCTATTCCAATAGGTTCAAGTTTCTTTGCCAAGACCAACATCATTGACGAATTCTGATAAGTAGTCTTGATTTTTGTATGCCTCTGATGTAATTGCTCTATCTCCTTCGAACAAGCATTTATCCTCTTCACCGTTCCCTCAATATTATATCTGTTGGTTATATATATAAGAATAAGCACAACTATCAGCAATACCAATCGTATATTGGATACGAGCCAACGTCCCAATAATAAATCACCCTGTATAAACCTTTTAATGCCTATTTTCATATCCCTTTCTTTTGAGCAATTCTCAACTTTGCACTCCTTGATCTCGGATTTCTTTCTACCTCCTCATCTGTTGCCACAATCGGCTTACGGCTTATCTGCTCAAATTCGGCAATTACATTACCATAGAAATCCTTCTCCACCTTTCCTTCGCAATTACCCGTCTTCATATAATTCTTCACAATTCTATCCTCCAAAGAATGATAGCTCATCACAACCAACCTTGCACCCGGCAACATAAGTCTGCCACATTGTTCCAGCATTTTTTTCAAGCAATCCATCTCACGATTCACCTCTATTCTCAAAGCCTGAAAAACCTTTGCAAAAAATTTATTCTCTTTTCCCCTCGGAGCACATTTCATCAAAGCAGACATCAGATCGGAAGTCGAAAATATTCCCTCTTCTTGCTTAGCAATCAAAACTTTCGCAACATTATACGCATTAACTAACTCTCCATATTCTCTGAAAACTCTGCAAAGTTCCTCCAACGAATAAGAGTTCACTACATCAGCCGCCGTAACCCCGCCCTTGTTATTCATTCTCAAATCCAATACTCCTTCAAAACGTGTACTGAAGCCTCTTTCAGGACAATCCAACTGATGTGAGGAAACACCTAAATCAGCTATCACTCCATCTATCCTCGTTGCCCTATACAACCGCAAACTCTCTTCAAATTTGTCGAAATTCTCTCCAATCAGGCAAAATCTTTCATCATTGATTACATTCTGTGCTGCATCAGGATCTTGATCAAAAGCAAATAAACGTCCGTCTGTCGAAAGTCTTTCCATTATCGCCCTCGAATGCCCTCCACCGCCAAAAGTAACATCGACATACGTACCGTCAGGCTTTATATTCAAGCCCTCAATACATTCTTTCAACATTACAGGTATATGATAGCTATTCTCCGACATTTTCTCTTAAATCCTTATCCGCCTTAACGACATCGCTCAACAACTCCTCTGCAGAAGCAACATAATCGAAGTTGTCATTATCGATTTCGTTATACGTCTTGGCATCCCAAATCTCCATATATTTTCCGGAAGCCACAACAACAATATCTTTATCAATATCAGTCGTAGTCCGTTGTTCCATCGGGATAAGAATACGATCATTACCATCAAGCTCTATTACATTAGCTTGCATCAATCGCCTATATAACCGCTTGGCTTTAGGATTGTAAGGATTAAGATTAGCTTGAAGTCTCTCAACTTCCTTCTGGAAATCGGAATAGGTAAAAAGTTCCAAGCATGAATTATAGATACTCTTTCTTATAACAAATCTCACGTCATCGCCAACTACGATTTGCTTCTTCAAAGCGACAGGCAACTTAAACCTACCGTTTGAATCCATCTTGCAAAACTCAACACCAACAATCAATGACATGACGAACTACTTATTTTCAGATTACAAAGCTACTACTTTTCTCCCACAAAAAACCATTTGTTGAAAACTTTTTCCCTTTTTATCCCCAAATTTCCCATTCTAACACTAAATAATACGCCTTAATGGCAGAAAAGTTTCACCCTTTGCCACAAATTTTTCCGTTGGTTATCAAGTCATTGTCATAAACATAGAAATAAATTTCCTTCTCTTATCTGCCAACTTGCTATCTTTGCGAAATCATTCAAATATAAAATCCATGAATAAATCACTTGCAAAACCCATATTCTTACTCTTCACAACTATAATTCTGTTTGTCTCTTGCAGCAAACCAGAAGCCAAACTTCAAAAATTCACCCTTAACGGAAGAGTGCAAGGCACATACTATCACATAGTCTATTACCACTTCAACGATGAAATCGCAATCCTAAAGCACATGCTGACCCAAGCGGACATACAACACGGTATTGACAGTATTTTCAAAGCTATAGATGAGACTCTCTCCCTCTGGAATCCTAACTCCATACTGAGCAAAGTGAACGACAACAAAGAGACCCTCCTCAACCAAATCTTCATCGACAATTTCAACTCTGCCATGGCATTCTCCGCACTGACAGACGGCGACTTCGACATCACCGTTGCTCCTCTGATAAAAGCATACGGCTTTGCCAACGAAAAAGGCAGTAAACCGACTGACCGACAATCCGACTCGCTCCTACAATACATCGGCTACAAAAAAGTACAAATCAAAAACGGAATATTGGGAAAGCAACACCCCCAAACCCAATTAGATTTCAATGCCATCGCACAAGGGTACACCACCGATTGCATAAGCCGATACCTCAACGACCACAACATCAACTCACATATTGTTGACGTTGGCGGAGAAGTCTATGCAAGCAGCAAAAAACCTGACGGACAACAATGGAGAGTTGCCATAGAACAGCCCTGCGACAGCCTTAACGCCCCAAGACAATACAACACCCTTATCAAACTCGAAAATCAATCGGTGGTTACCAGTGGCAACTACCGTAAATACACCATCGAAAACGGCATAAAATACCCCCATACCATCAACCCACACACCGGCAAACCCGTCAAGCACACCCTACTCAGCGTCTCCGTCGTAGCCTCTACCTCTACCGAAGCCGATGCCCTTGCAACAGCTTTCATGGTAATGGGCATGGAAAAAGCCGAACAATTCATTGCAAAGTACCCTCAATACCAAGCCGTTTTTATTTATTGCGACAAGGACGGCAAAATCAAAACCAAGGTAAGTCAAGCCTTACAACCCAAAATAGAAACCATAAACTAAACCACAAGGAGCCATGTTCCTTCAACAAATCGAAAACAAGCTGCAACATACCCTGACCGAAGATCAAAAGGAACTTGCCAAACGTCTCTCAAACTTTCTTTTCCACACTCCTGACACTCAAATATTCATCATAAACGGATATGCCGGCACAGGTAAAACCAGCCTCATCTCCGCACTTGTCCAAACTCTTCCCCTCTATAATCTCAAAACCATACTCCTTGCCCCAACAGGACGAGCCGCCAAGGTACTCGGCAAATACTCCAAACGACCTGCCGCCACAATTCACAAACACATCTACTACACTACCAACGAGGCAGATGGCACAAACTCTCTCAAACTCAAACAAAACAAAAGCCTCAATACAATATATATAATAGATGAAGCCTCCATGATAGGTGAAAACGAAACACTCTTCTCAGGTAACAATCTATTACGGGATCTCATAAACTATACAACGCACAATATAAATAACAAACTCATTTTCATCGGAGACACTGCACAACTTCCACCCATTGGCTCCCCCTACTCTCCGGCTCTTAACCCACAATACATAGAAACAGTCCTCCATCACAACGTTACCTACTACCAACTCACTCAAGTCGTCCGCCAAGTCCTCACCTCAGGCATACTCAAAAACGCCTCCAATATACGCTGGGCATTAGCCCATAATCGCATAAAACTCCCTCTATTCAAAATTAAAAACCACCCCGACATCAAGAAACTCGACACCTACGATATGGAAGAAACCCTCATGAACGAATATCGCCTCCACGGCGTCAACGAAGTCGTCATCATCACCCGTACCAACCGCCTTGCCAATATGATAAACCAATACATTCGCAACCGCATACTCGAAAAAGAAAACCGCATAGATATAGGAGAAACCCTAATGTCGGTCAAAAACAATTACTATTGGACAAACCAAAGCTCTAATACCGACTTCATCGCCAACGGAGACATGCTTCAAATAACCCAAATCTATCGATATGAAGAAGCCTACGGGTTCAATTTCGCCGACATAGCTGTAAAATTTATTGACTATCCCGAACAGGAAGAACTCGAACTCACCATCATCTTGAACACCCTCTTCGACAACCAAGCCGCCCTATCTTCCGACAAACAGCAACAACTCTACAACCAACTATACGCTCATTACAGTCAAAACACCCGAAACAAGGCCATCATACAACACAACATAAAACAAGACAAATACTACAACGCCCTGCAAGTTAAATTTTCCAACGCTCTCACCTGTCATAAAGCCCAAGGCGGCGACTGGCACAGCGTCTTTATACAACAAAGTCCCTTTAACTCGGATCAACTCACCCCTGACTACCTCCGCTGGCTCTACACCGCCGTAACCCGTGCAAGAAAACAACTTTACCTGATAAACTTTACAGATGACTTCTTCCACACCTCTGAATAAGCCAACCCGATACAACACAAAAAGGACCACAGAATATTTTACTTTCCGCAGTCCTCAAACAATTATGAAAATATATAATTAGTTTTAGCCTCCAAGTTTACCCACAAAAACAAAATACCACAAAACCAGTTCAAATACATTTTCCACCACAAGACAAGGCAAAAGTACATATTTTCTTCATACCCTGCAAATACTGACACATCAAAAATACCGTAATTAACATTTCAAGAGGTCTTCTAATTATGTACTTTTTAATTATTGATTGGGGGGGGGTATTTTCTAAAAGGAATTTCCTTTTATTTCGGAGTTTCTCTGCCATTTTCTCCCATTTCAAGCCGCAAGAGAGAAAAAACCTATGCAACTGCACTTTTAACATTTCAACATCCGTTTTCAGTCGAAATAAGTAGTTATTTGAAGATTGGGTAAAAAGACAAAGAATGCACCATAACATTCTTTGTTTGACAATTCGGGGCTTGCTTTTGAGAAAGCGTCTTCACCCTCTGTAAAGATGAAAGATGATAGAGAAAGTTTGCGACAATTACAGATGTGATAAAAAATCTCAGTAATTTTGCCGCTCAAATCAATGAATTGAAATGTATATCATGAGAAAGAAATTATCGTTTCTTTATTTGCTGGTTCCTCTGCTGTGTATGATGTCATACATTACGGCTCCGATGGCGTTGTTTTGCGGAATCTTATTTGCGTTTTTGAAGATAGAAAAACCTTTTAAATTTAAGCGTTATTCTTCGCCTTTACTACAATATAGCGTTGTTTTGATGGGTTTCGGCATGAGTCTGCAACAGGTTATCGAAGTATCGTCAAAAGGCATATCATTGACAGCTTGTTCGGTGCTGTTGGCCTTTTTGTTCGGCATGTTATTAGGCAAATGGCTCAAGGTGGACAGGAATACTGCCATGTTAATAAGTTCCGGTACTGCTATTTGCGGCGGAAGTGCCATTGCGGCAGTATCTCCGATAATAAATGCAAAAGATAATCAGATTTCGTTTGCGTTGACTGTGGTCTTTGTTCTCAATGCCATTGCTTTATTCATTTTTCCTCCTTTGGGACATGCCCTGAATATGGAGGAGACGAATTTCGGATATTGGGCAGCTATTACAATTCACGATACCTCTTCCGTTGTCGGTGCAGGTGCTGCATACGGAAACGAAGCATTGCAAACAGCGGTGGCAGTCAAATTGGCGAGAACGCTTTGGATTATTCCTTTATCCTTTCTTGTGCTGTGGCTGAACAGAAGGAATAATGCCGTCAAAGGCAAGGTAAAAATCCCATGGTTTATTCTTTATTTTGTATTGGCGATTTTGATTGCAGCATTCTTGCCTCAGGGACAGGCAGTGTATGAACAGTTGGCTTTTTTAGGTAGGAGAGGAATGGTTGTGGCTTTGTTTTTGATAGGTTGCGGCTTCTCTTTTGAAGACTTGAAACGAGCAGGGCTTAAGTCTTTCCTTTTGGGAATATTGCTTTGGATTGTGATAGCAGTAGGAACGCTGCTCTTTTTCTTGAATTGGTAGGGCAAAGCATCATAGGGTTTTCAAAACTCATGGAAAACCCTATGTACAATTTATCTCGCAAGATAGATTATCAATACAGATACATCTGCGGGTGATACTCCGCTTATACGGCTTGCTTGTCCTATGGTTTGCGGTCTTATCTTGTTCAACTTCTCACGTGCTTCAAAAGAGAGGGCTTTGATTTGGGTGTAATCGAAGTCGCTGCGTATCTTGAAGTCTTCGTATTTGCTGAGACGGTTGACGATTTCTTGTTCTTTAAGTATATAACTCTCATATTTGACGAATATCTCCGCACTTTCGCTTACTTCGGTGCGTATATCTTGGTCGGCTTTGGCAATTTGTGCTTCGAGTTCGGGAACACATTTGCGTAATTGTTGCAATCCGACTTGCGGACGGAGAAGTAATTGTTCCAAACGCGTTTTTCGTGGTATTTCGGGAGTATTCAAACTTTCAAGAACAGGATTCACTTGTTCCGGTTGAACGGAGGCTGATTTCAAATAAAGAACAAGTTCTTTTATCTCCGCTTGTTTGCGTTGGGTTTTCCTCATTCTTTCCTCGCTTGCCAAGCCTATTGCGAAGGAACGCGGGGTCAGGCGGCGATCGGCATCGTCCTGACGGAGAAGTATGCGATATTCGGCTCGGGAAGTAAACATTCTGTAAGGTTCATCTATACCTTTTGTAATCAAGTCATCAATCAATACGCCTATGTAAGCTTCGGAACGCTTCAAAATGAAAGGTTCCTTATCATGAATTTTGAGATGAGCATTTATGCCTGCCATCAAACCTTGCGAAGCAGCTTCTTCATAACCAGTAGTACCGTTTATTTGTCCCGCAAAATAAAGATTGGCAACATGCTTGGTTTCGAGTGTGCATTGCAGTTGGGTGGGCGGGAAGTAGTCATATTCGATTGCGTAGCCGGGCTTTTGAATAACTGCTTTCTCAAAGCCGGGTATGTTGTGCAAGGCTTCGTATTGTATCTCCAAAGGCAGAGAAGAGGAAAAGCCGTTGACATAATAAAGTCCTGTATATCGTGATTCCGGTTCTATGAAGAGTTGATGTCTGTCTTTATCGGAGAACCTCTCTATTTTATCTTCTATTGAAGGACAGTAACGTGGACCTTTGCCCTGTATCCTGCCTGCAAACATGGGAGAAAATGCAAATCCTTTGCGGAGAATGTCATGTACCTTGGGATTGGTATAAGTAAGGAAGCAACTGTGTTGGGTAAGCGGTTGCGGTCTTTCATAAAGAAAAGAAAATTGTGCAGGCTCATCGTCGCCTTTTTGTTCCTGCATTACGGAAAAATCTATGCTGCGACCATCGACCCGCATAGGGGTTCCTGTCTTTAATTTATCGGTTTCAAAGCCCTCGTCTCTCATCTTGTCCGATAAGCCTTTTGAAGCCTGCTCGCCTATCCTGCCTCCCTCAAAATTGACTTCTCCTATATGTATTCTTCCGTTAAGGAAAGTACCGTTGGTAAGAATAATCGCCTTGGCATGAAATTCCAATCCCAAAATGGTTTTCACGCCTTCCACTCTGTGATTACGGATTATCAAATCCACAACCTCATCTTGCCAAAGACTTATGTTTTCATTGTTTTCAAGAGTTTGTCTCCATGAAAAACCGAAAGTTACATTATCTACCTGAGCTCTGGGACTCCACATTGCACAACCTTTGCTACGGTTAAGCATGCGAAATTGCAAAGTGTTTCTATCGGTAATTACACCTGAGAACCCGCCCAAGGCATCTATCTCACGCACGATTTGCCCTTTGGCTACACCTCCCATTGCGGGATTGCAGGAAAGTTGAGCGATGTTATTAAGGTTTTGAGTTATCAAAAGAACTTTGGAACCTAAGATTGCAGCCGAGTAAGCAGCCTCACAACCTGCGTGTCCGGCTCCTACCACTATTATATCGTAATTCATAAACATTTTCAGTCTTGTTTACCCATCTCTTTCAGCAATTCAAGGCATTCCTCTTCGGCTTTTCTCATTTGCTTTGCCTCTTCATCGCTTTTATCTTTTAAGCCGAGTAAATGCAATACGCCATGTATCATCACCCGCATCAACTCCTCATGTTCTGACACCTGCAAAGCTGTTGCATTATCCCTCACCCTGTCAATACTTATGAAAAGGTCTCCTGCTATTATACCGTCCTCGGTATAGTCAAAGGTAATGATGTCGGTATAATAGTCGTGTTTGAGAAATTGACGATTTATTTTCAAGAGGAAATCGTCATCGCATAATATGAAATAAAGGTTTCCAAGTTTCTTCCCCTTGTTTTCAAGCACGGCTTTTACCCATCGCTTTAACAACATGCGATTTTTGAGAGAATATTTGGTCTCTATTGAAAATTGAATTGCCATTATTCTATTGTATGATGCAGAATTTTGTTTTCAAAGTAGCTTTGTATTTTCTCCAAACGGGAAGAAAGCAATTCAGGCTCGACGCCTCCGATAAGGAATTGCAGCTCAATGCCTTTTCCTTTGTTCAATATGGCTACTTTATCTGCAAGAGTATTTATTATGTAAGCCTCAACATCGGCAATGGTGGCAAGCGTTTCATCTGCATTTGCCAATTCTTTGAATACTTCGTCAGGACATTCCATTTTGAAGATAACTCCACCTACGCATTTGACAAAAGAAAACTTCACCTCTGCCCATTCTGCTTTGCCCTTACTGTTCAATATCATTTCCAATGCCTGACCGATTGCAACGGATATCGTACCGAAATAATTACCTATATTATTATCATGGCATATTTCTTCCAATAAGTCGGTCAAATCGTCTGATTGCTTTATTCTCAACCTTTTCTCGAACATGTCGTTCCTCATTTCTTTTTACATCACTGTTTATTCCGACCGTCGTTGCCATAGAAATAGTCGTTAACCTTCTTCTTGTAGAACGGAGAATAAATCGGAGGCACCTGTTTGAACAATTCCGTTTCCCTTTCCTTCAACTTCTTGAATTCCGGAAAGTCTGCAGCTTCGTTTTCCATGTCTTTTGCAGTCTCGGACTTTCTTTCAAAATCTTTGCCCTTTGTTTTTTCTGCTTTCTCCGACTCTAACATTCGGGTTAATATCTTCGCCTGACGATTTATGGTCTGACGGCTTATGGTCTTGTTTACGATATCTTTTTCCGTTTGTTCCATTTGCCGTTGTAATTCTTCCATTTTTCTGTCAGGTTTGCCGCTGTTTCGTTTTGCTTCCTCGGCTGCTTTTCTTACCATCTCTCTTATCATCTCTTGTTGTGCAGCCGCTTTCGCAAGTTCTTCGTTCAGTTTTGCACCTTCACCGATTTTTTGTTTACCATTGTTTTGTTGTTTTTCCAATTCTTTTTGCAGACGTTCCAATTCTTTGTTCAGAGCTTCCTGAAGTTCTTTCATGCTTTGTTTTGATGAAGGTTTATTGCTTTGGGAAGGGTTCTTGCACTGTTTATTCGGTTTGCCCTTTGCTTTATTCTTTTGATTTTGTTGTTGCTTCATGTTTTCAATGGATTCGGAAAGCATAAGAGCAAGATTATTCATAGAAGTCATAGCGTATTGCTGCGAGGAAGCTGCCGAAGTATTCCTGTAATTGGCATAATGTGCCTGATTGTAACGAACTATAGTCTCTATGGATTTCTCCAAATGATTATTGATTTTAGTCAATTCCTGATTTATCATGTTTCCGACCTGCGGTTGCCGCTTGCTCATGGCAAAGAGACTGTCATTTATCATCTTCATATCTTCCTTGATGACGTATTGTTTGCGAATAATCTTCTGATACTCCGCATCAGACACCTTTGTCGTCTTTGTCTTCGCAATCAACTCCTCTTCCTGCATGGACAGACGGACAAGGTTCTTCAACATGGCTCGCACTTGTTCTATATCCTCTGCAAGTTGCTCTTCCTCATTCTCGTCCTGCTGCTGTTCCAAGTCCTCTGCCATTTCCTGCATCTTTTGTGCTGCCTGCTGCATATTCTCTTCTGCCGCTTTCTTGCGACCTTTGTCTATGTTTTCTTTTGCCTTTTGTTGTTGTTCCTTTATAGCATTCTCTCTTTCGGAATTTCTTTTCAGGTTTTTCTCCTCATTCATGGAACGCATTTCCTTTCGAATATTCTCCAATTTTTCCTGCTGCCGCTTAAATTCGTTCTGCAATTCGTTCTGTTGCTTTGAAACCTCCTCTTTGCTCTCATGTTTCACCTTTTCGGAAAGTTCTTTTTGCTTTTCGGATAATTCTTTCAACTTCTCTATAAGTTCGTCGGTCTTTTTCTCAACCTCCAAATGCTTATACATCTCTATATTTCTATCAAGCTGCTTCTCTATATCCCTGTTGTTCTGTTTTATGTTATTCAAAGCCTCATTGAGTTTCTGCTTATCCACCTGCTCGTTCGCCAATTTGCGAATTTGCTCCATCATTTCTTTCATATCCTCATTCAAAACCTTATCCATCAAAGCCTCCAACTCCTTTTGCTTCTCCAATATATTGTTCTCTTGCAGCTTTGATAACTTCTCGTCAAGCATATTGTTCTCTCGGAGTTTGTTCCTAATCTCCTGCACCATATCTTTCAGTTCTTCTTGCTTCTTTGCAAATTCTTCCAACTGCTTTTTATCTTGCCAAGACAACTCTTTCTTCTCAATCAACTTGCGGTTCATTTCCTCAATTTGCTTTTGCAATTCTTTGATTGAGGATAAAATATTTTCGGATTCAGCCTTCAAGTCTTCGGAATTTTGTTCTCTCCTTTCTTCCAACTCTTCTTCGGAAAGCAATTTCAAGGTAAATATTCTGCTTTTGGCACTTTTACTTCCGTTTACTGCATCATTGTCCCATACTTGGAAGAAATATTCCATGCTTTCTCCGTTTGCAAGAGCTGCTTGAGCTATATTGTAATAGTGATAGAACTCTTGGACATTCTCTGTCTTTGATACTTCCAAACTTTGTTTATAGACGATATCGTCCTTCCCCTTTGAATGCTTTACAACACAAAATTCCAATTTATTGAAACCGTAATCGTCCTTTATCTGACCTCTGAATAATATTCTTTCAGGCAGTATGCTGTCTTTCTGCTCTATGACTGCAATCTGTGGATACATATCTTCAATGGTGATGATTTGCAATGCCACAGAGTCGGAATAATCTGTGTATTCGTTAGATGTCCTCACCATAACATTCATATCCGACATCGCATTCATGGCATACTCCGCAAATCCTTTCTCATTCGGAATAAGTTTTGTCTGTCGGTCATTGCAACTTATAAGAAGGCTCTTGGTATCTCTCGTTTGCATTTTGCAGATGATTTTCGAACCTTTCGGCAGGCTGATGCGGTTTACTCCCGAAAGAGTCTCTGCTTTCATGCCGGTATATGAGGGATATATAATTTCAGCTTCTATGGAGGCTAAAACCGGTTTGGGTTTTACCCTTATCACATAAGGACGGCTCTCCACATCTGCCGCTGAAAAGAAAAACTCCGTATCGGAATTTATATGTTTTATCAGATAAGAGAAGACCGTTTTGCTCTCTTTCCGCATTCGGAAAGTATGTCCGTTGACTGTTATGTTACTTTCTTCCGGCAAGGCTTTACCGGAAATCTTTACCTTTACCATCAAATCCTCCTGTTGCAGCACACTAAGCGATTTATTCTGCAAAACAAACTCAAAAGGAGCAGGCTTCTCGAAATAAGTGGAGTGATTGACATATCGGAATGTTGTATCCTTCAAAAAACTCGGAAATATCAAAGCCGTCAAAAGCAGAACTCCTATTACGCAACAGGCAATTATGCCGGCACTTTTCAACTTGCTTTTGTCTATCGCCTTATAGAAAGGAATGGGAGAAAGCTGCCGTGTTTTTTGTTCTATGCTTGCCAACAACAAAGCCGAATCCTCCTTTTGGGAAAGTTCTTTCAGTTGAAGTAAATTAAGAAGTTTATCCGATACTTCGGGGAAATGCTCTCCTATGATTTTTGCTGCATCATAATAACTAAGCCTTTTGCCTATGCGAAACATCTTTACCGCAGGGCGAATGATAAAAAGGCAGACAATAATCAGGGCAAACGACAAATAAAGATAAAACAATACCGTCCTTACCGTAGTACTGTTATACCCCACATACTCCAAAAGACTCAACAATAGGAAAAAAACGACTAAAAGGATTACCGAATACAATAATCCTTTTAGCAGCAAATTTTTGTAGAACTTGCGAATAAATTCGTCTAACTTCCTTATCAAATCATCTTTAAGCATGTTCTTCTTCCGTTGCCATTCCTATGTAGATTGCAGACAAAAGAGTGAAAACGTATGCTTGGATATATGCCACCAATATCTCCAAAAGAGTCATGAATAAACTGAAAAACAAAGGTACTATGGACGTTCCGTATCCCAAGGCAGTACTTTGTTGTCCGAAGATGAAAATGATGCACATGAAACTCAAGATAATGACGTGTCCTGCGGTGATATTTGCAAACAATCGCACCGTCAAAGAGAATGGCTTGGTAAACATTCCCAAAATCTCCACTATCGGCATTATCGGAAGTGGGAATTTAAGCCACCAAGGCACTCCCGGCATATTCACCATGTGCTTCCAATATTGTTTATTGCCGCTTACGTTCGTTATCACAAAAGTAAATATCGCCAAACAAAGCGTTACCGCAATATTTCCCGTTACATTGGCACCTCCCGGAAAGCAAGGCAACAAGCCCATAAGGTTGGAAAAGAAAATAAATAAGAAAACAGTCAACAAATACGGCAAGTACTTTCTGTATTTTTCCTTTCCAATCGATGGGATTGCAATATCGTCTCTTATATAAATCACGAAAAATTCAACCAAAGTCTGAATCCCTTTCGGCTCCTTGCCTTGACGTTTCTTCGCAATAGATACACCCTTGAATACAAGAAAGAGAATAAATCCCGCAACTATAAAAATAGAGAACACATTCTTGGTTATAGAAAAATCATAAGGCTTTTCACCCGTATAAACACCTTTTTCATCTACGCAAATTATCTTTCCCGATACATCTTCACCATCTTCCTTATTTGCAATTCTGTAGCCGCGGTAAGCATCATGACCGTGATTAAACTTTGATGACATGAAAACATCAAGGTTACCGTCCTTGAACAAAATAACCGGTAAAGGAATGGAAACATGTGTAGATTTCCATGTAAGAATATGCCACTCATAAGAATCCGATATGTGTTCCATGATTAGCTCTCCGGCATCGAATTGCTTCTTCTCCTCATTCGCAAAACAACCCATACCGAGAAATATCGACATTATGCAAAAGAAAAATACCTTTCTCATATCACTGTATTTTGAGCCGCAAATATAGCAAATAATTTCGGTAGGGCAAGCGAAAAACTCATTTTTCGCTTCACTTCCATTCCCTATTTTTTTGAATACGCCGCTGCCAAACAACATATCGGCAAGCATTTTGCTTCGTCAAAAGCCTTACGGAAAACCTTAGAAAATGGCATTTTATCATTCATACGCCTGATAAGCCTCTCTCCTATTTTGAGGTCATCATTTTTTCCTCTAAGCATTCAAGCGGAAAAAACCTTTTCTTCGAATAAAAACATCAAGACAAAAAAGGCATCTGACTTATATACGATTTGATGGAGCAAAAGGGCTAAGATAACAGAGGAAAAGAACTTATATTGATTATTCGACTTTGAAGACGAGAGATAAAAGTAGTATGAATTGCAAGGGCGTAAATCTTATATTGAACAGTAGACAGCTGTTAAGCATACAAAAGCGTGCTTCATGCAGATTTGCATCTTACTCATCTTTGGCTTGCTGCTCACGGGGAAGAAAGAAAAATCATTGGCTCAACTCATCATTTCTTCTTTTGCATTTGTTGCAGAAGTAAAAAAGTTTAGCGGATAGGAATAATCCGCCGTTGACTTATTCATATGGTTATATGAAATGATTTTGACACTATCCGGCTGAGCTTATACTCCAAAAACAAAAGCGACGACTTTCAACAAGTCGTCGCTTTTTCACAATTAACCCACTATGTCGTGATCTAGCCAGGATTCGAACCTGGGACCTACTGCTTAGAAGGCAGTTGCTCTATCCAGCTGAGCTACTAGACCCCTTAAAAAAAAGAACCAGTCCCATGGTTCTTTTGTCGGGGTAGCAGGATTCGAACCTGCGGCCTCCACATCCCAAATGTGGCGCGATAACCGGACTACGCTATACCCCGTCTTACCTTTCCCAAACCACCCGCTTCGGAAAAACTGCGGAGAGAGGGGGATTCGAACCCCCGGTACCCTTATTCGAGTACGACAGTTTAGCAAACTGTTGGTTTCAGCCACTCACCCATCTCTCCAATTCCATTCAACCCTAACGGTTACGTGTGAATTGGGATTGCAAAATTACATTTTTTCTCTGACATACCAAATCTTTTCCGCATAAAAATGAGAAGAAATTTCTATCCCACGAAATGTCAGCCCATTAAAATCCCACACAAGCCCCTCCAAAGCGAGAAAACATGATGCATATTCGGTTTTCTCTACACTCCGAAATTGACTTTCACCTGTTCTTGTCCAAAAAAAAGAAATTCCACTTTACATATCCGGACGAAGGAAGCAATCGATATATATACATTCCACATTGTACAGTTACTGCATTGAATGACATCTTTTCTCCATAAAAAGCATACTGCTTCGGCAAGGGCGAAAGGGAAAAACAGAAAGGGCGGAAAATTTATCGAAATAGAGATTGGGAGCGTCTAAACGGAAGTTTTAATCAAATGCCTTTACAAATATTCCAAATCCAGTTGGCAAAGATTAGACCAATGACTATTATCGTCGGTATAAGTCCCCATGGTTTCTTGACAAAACGACTTACCATATCGGTTCTCCTTATACAATCAACAAGCATAAGACACAATAACACAATCACACAAAGACTGAATAAAATGGAAAGAGGATTGATATAAAGAGCTTGTAGCACTTTACCCTCCATCAACAGTCGTATAGCTCTAACGCCTCCACAGCCTGGACAGGGAAGCCCTGTCAGTTTTTTGAATATGCAAAAAGGTTGGACGGGGGACATTTTCCCCGTCCAAATCCATAACATTGCCAAACTCGACAAAACAGTTACTGCAATGAAATTACGATACCGCATTAAAATAGCAATGATTCGGAGAACTTATTAAAGTTATACTCTTTGGTCTTCTTTTGTACTGTAAACCAATCTACGATTGTCCAAATTCCTGCACCACCGCAAGTTAATAGTTTCGCAATACCTAATCCTGTTTCTCCTAACATAAATCTATCAATGCCATAACCTCCCAAAAATATTGATACTATCAACATAGTTGTCGGGGACTTGAAACTTATTCCTAAAACCTGTGCTGATTGGTTGTCAGGCAAGGTTTGAAGTTTCTCTTTAATAATAATCCAATGTTGAGGATCAAACTTATCCCTATTGGACGTTACGAACATGTCAATCTTATTTTGTTCCATAGTAATACCACTTATACGTGTCGTGTGCAACTTCTTATTTAATGAATTAATTTATTGGATTGAATACTAAAGTATTCGTTTGCTTTACTTCTTCAATAATTCTCTCAGGTACTTTACTTTGACTCCATAATTAAAACTCTGTGTGGATCCAATTCCCGCAAAGTTTACTGCAACTAATTCTCCTTTTTGATTAACTACCGGAGCTCCGCTTGAACCCGGTAATGACGGGATAGAATATAGGTAGTTTGTTTCTCTGTCTTGACTTACCATTCCGGTAGTACATTGAGATTTCACTCCATTTTCGGTAATGGCTAAATTTGGCCCGAGATTAAATCCAATCATAAATAGTTTATCGTTTTTACCCGGGTAGAATAAAGAAGTTGTTTCCATAGGATTATTCGCAGGAATATCAAAAATGTATTTGCCTTCCGGTGTTTTCTTGTTCTTTAATTGAATAATTGCGAGGTCATTCTTTGTATCTGTTTTTTTCAAAACACATGGTATAAAATCAGTAGAAGAAGTTACGTATTCATCATTATATGCTACGCTTATATGATGATTATAAGAGAACTCTACATTGCTGACATCAACATTGCAGAGATAATTGTATATAGCTGAATACTCGTTCATATAGCTTTCGCATACACTTTGAGCTTCTCTCAACTTATTATAATCCGTATCATAAGTATCTGTATAAATGTAAGCAAAAAGAGCCGTGTTTATTTCTCCTAATACTTGATCGTAATCGTTGTATTCCGAGCGGCAAACATTCTTTAAAGCTGTTATCACTTTGTTTTTAGCTTTCAATGCCTGCTTTTCAGAAATCATAGCTCCAACAACATGGTTATTGGTTGCAATTTCTCCTTTTTCTGACACGAAGAAACCGGTACCAAAAGCCGTTACGGTTACAATAGAGTCTTCATCAAGTGTAAAGTTACTAAGTCCGTTCTCCTCAGAATAGTCTGTAAAATACGCCGAAATGTCATCGCTGATTTTCAACTCATAATAACCAGTATTCTTTATAAGAACAACCCCACTTGAATATTCCTTATCGATTTCTTTTTCTGACTTGTTGCATCCTACAATTTCAAACGCTACAATAGCGATTGCTATAATAAAAACAGTCTTCTTCATCAAAACATACAGTTCTTTTCTGCCTTTGCAGCTCGGGAAGGCGATACATAAAAACAAAGGAAGCGTAGAGCTGCTACTTTATTACTTGTTTAGAGGTCGTAGGAAAAACCTGAGATACGATAATATAAGTTACTACTCTACGCCGGAAGCGTAAAGAAACAACCCTGCTATATCTCGTATCTCAATCGCTTTAGAAATTTCCTACGTTTCTAAACAATACGATAAAGCATTGCGCTTCTTAATCTCAATAAGATATGGCAAGAACTTCACTTACCACGTGGCAAAGATAGAAAATATTTTTGAACCCGAGCAATTCAATGCTCTAAAAATGAAAATAAACGAATAATAAGACTGCAGAATTACATAAACCGCCTTTCTATACGAACTGAAAGGGCGTTACGATTTCTCGAAACGCCTTTCTGTAAAATTCTTTCGGCGTTTCAATTCGGCAATGAAGCTCACTGACTTACCACATCGAAATCGGAGCAAATCAAGAGCAGAATAAACACCATGTATATTCTAATCCTGCACACATTAAACTTGAGAGGTTTAGCAGAAATGTAAAAAAGGAGCAAGAATACACAATATTCTTGCTCCTTTTCTTGTGTAGGTTGATTTATTTTTCCTTTACCAAACCTTCGTTATAAGCGTAGATTAAGCGTTTCAAACCGGCAATTTGATCTTTCAATTCCTCGCCAAGTTCTGTGTCGCCTATATGGATTTTTTTTGTTCGTTGCTCTATAAGATAGTTCTTGGAGATTATGTCGCTTTCGTTCTCTATCGATTCCTGCCTTGAACAGAACGGTTCATGTTCCACCAAGAATAATCGGCTTGAACCGGAAACGAGGGTGTATCCCCCTATCCCTGTTTCTTTCTGGTAAGCCTTGGACATGCCTCCGTCTATCACAAGCAGTCTTCCGTTAGCCATGATAGGGCTTTCGCCTTTCTTCACCTTAACCGGCACATGTCCGTTTACAATTCTTGCTTCTTCGTTTGTCAAACCGAATTCGGCAAGTATCATTTCGCAAAACTTCACATCATTTCGCAAAGAGAAGTACAAGTCCAAGCGTTCGGATTGCGGTCCTTTGTCTTCTATCAGATAACGTTCAAAGGTTGCCATTCTATGCTTGCCGAATATAGGGGAACATGCTCCGCACCACAAATACCAAAAGTAATCTCCGTCATTATTCTTGGGAGCAAATCTGTTTATCCATACGTTTCTTATCGTCTGTTCCAAAACATCGAGCAGTTCTTTACCTTTAACCATTCTGCCTTTATGGTTGAAAGATCTGAATTCTGTTTCACTTTCCATCGGAATGCAACCATGCAACATCAGGGTATTATTGCATACAAGGTAAACACTGCCTTTGGCAAATAGGAAAGAGACATCATCTTGCAATTTCGAGGAGTTCAGGAATGAAGAGGCGAGTTTGTTTATCACTTCCTCTTCTTCTTTGGTCAGTTCGTAAGGGTTGTTAGGATTGATGGTAGGGAAATAATAATCCCTCAAAGGATAATGTTGACCATCTATGAATATAGTACCTTTTTCATAGTCTATCTTATCAAGCAACAGACGGTGCGACATATCGAAAGCCGGATTTCTCAAAACGACTTGACCTTCCAATTTGAAACTTATCACAGCTATTGCTTTGTGAATCATTGTCATCAAACGAACATTTGCATCATCGAAATGCTCCGGCTTGGTGCCTTTCGGAATAAAAGGAACTGCAGGGTCGTTCTCGTAGGTTGTTATTGCGAATGTGATAAGCGGCATAAGATTTATGCCATAATCATCTTCTATCGTGTCCAAACTGCCGTATCTTGCAGTTAAACGGATTACTTCTGCGACATCGAATTTGTTTCCACAGGCTGCTCCCATCCATATAATATCGTGATTGCCCCATTGAACGTCAGCCGCATGATGTGATTTCAAAAGCTCCATAACCTCTGCTGCCTTAGGTCCTCTGTCAAAAATATCTCCGATAATGTGCAACCTGTCTATCAACATTCGTTTTATGAAACTGCATATAGATTCTATGAATTGATCGGAGCGCTGCAGGTTAACAATATTGTCTATTATGCTGTCATAATAAGCCAATTTGTTTGAGGTGGTTTCGTTCAGAAGTTCATCTATGATGAAAGCATATTCGCTTGACATGGCTTTACGCACCTTTGAACGGGTGTACTTTTTCGATACTTCTCTTGCAACTTTCACCAATTTATTAAGGGTAAGTCTATACCATTCATCGTTTACCACTCCCGCTTCTTTCAACTGGCTGAGTTTGTCGTTGGGATAATAGATTATCGTTGCCAACTGATTTTTCTCTGCCACGGAAATAGAATGTCCGAATACGTCATCTATTTTTCTTTTCACTGCACCTGAGGCATTGGAAAGAATGTGATTAAACGTATCGAACTCCCCATGAATGTCGGTAACAAAGTGTTCCGTTCCTTTGGGTAGCAAAAGAATAGCACTAAGCTTTATAATCTCGGTGCTTGCTGCTTGAAGAGTTGGGAATTGCTTTGAAAGCTGATTCAGGAACTTCAACTCTTCCTTGGATATTTCTATCTTATTTTCCATACTTTACTCTTTTAATATGTTTTATTCCTCCGGTTTATTTGTCGTTTCCTCCGAGGCTTCTTTGGTCTCTTCTTTTTTTCTCACAAGAATTTCATCTATCATTCCATATTCCAAAGCCTCTTTTGCCGTAAGCCAATGATCTCGGTCGCCGTCCTTTTCTATTTTTTCGACAGGCTGCCCCGAATGCTTTGAAATTATGGAATAGAGTTCCTGTTTGGTTTTCAGGATTTCTCTTGCCGCAATTTCTATATCGGAGGCTTGTCCTTCTGCCCCTCCAAGCGGCTGATGTATCATAACTCTTGAATGTTCCAAGGCAGAACGTTTCTTCTTTGCTCCGGCACATAGCAAAACTGAGCCCATAGAAGCAGCCAAGCCCGTACATATTGTTGCTACATCAGGTTGTATATATTGCATTGTATCGTATATTCCGAGACCTGCATTCACGTAACCGCCCGGGGTATTAAGGTAGATTTGAATATCCTTTTGCGAATCTACACTCTCCAAAAATAATAATTGTGCCTGAATGATGTTTGCCACATCATCATCTATCGGAGTGCCGAGAAAAATTATTCTTTCCATCATAAGACGGGAAAATACGTCCATTTGAGCAACGTTCAACGCCCTTTCTTCTATAATCGTAGGGTTTATATATGCAGCTTTTGAGCCGGCAAACTTGCTGTAACGGTCAAAAGTCATGCTGCTTATTCCTCTGTGCTTTACTGCATAGAGCTTAAATTCTTTATTGATGTCCATATATTTTGTTATTTGTTTCTGTTAATCAATTTTTCTGCAAATGTGGCAAGCAAAGTCTTCCTTTCCTTTGGTAAGTTCATCTTTTCCAATGCCTGCAATGCAAGTCGATTGTAGTCTTCCATTGTTTTACGTGCGACCTCCTGTACATTCAATTCCTCGTATATTTCTTTTACTCCCCTTGTTTTGGTCTCTTTCGGAATATCAATCGAGCAATATAGGTCTCTTAAATCCTCTTTAAGACTGCCATTTGCCAATTCCAATGCTTTCAAATAAAGGAATGTTTTCTTTCTATCTGCTATATCAGTGCCGCTTACCTTGCCGAAAACCTCCACATCGCTCCAACAATCGAATATATCATCTTGTATCTGAAAAGCAATACCTATATAATGTCCGAAAGTATCCAAAAGAGATAATGTTTCTTTGTCTGCTCCGGCTGTAACAGCCCCGAACTTCAAAGCAGCAGCAAGCAAGACTCCTGTTTTTAGGCGTATCATTTCTATGTATTCGGACAAACTCACATCATTTCTGGCTTCAAAATCCATATCATAAGCCTGCCCTTCACATACTTCGATTGCAGCTCGAGTCATTATACCCACCAAATCCGGCACTATGCTTTTATCGCATTGCAAAAGATAGTCATAAGAACAAGCAAACATCGTATCACCGGACAGAATTGCCTTATTGGTATTATATTTTTGATAAACGGTAGGTTTGCCACGTCTCAAAGGAGATTTATCCATTATATCATCATGCAGAAGCGTGAAATTATGCAGCATTTCCACTGCCACAGCTGCAGGAAAAGCCTTTTCCAATTCTCCTCCGCACACTTCATTTGCAATCAAACACAACAAAGGACGCACCCTTTTGCCACCTTGATGCATTCCATAATCAATCGGCTCATATAAAGTAAGCGGTTGACGACTGTAAACCTGTTTCTCCATCAAATCTATTGCTATCTTCTGTAAATCTTCTATTGTCCGCATATTCCTATACTTTTTTATCTCTGTTTGTCTTGTTGTTCTTTATAACGTTTTCAGCATTGTTTCACATATAAATCGACCTGCTTTTCCGTTGCCGAAAAGTTCCGGAAAATCAACAGGAGGATTGAGTATATAATCTTTTGCCTTGCTCACTATCAAATCGCGATTTGCATCACAGATAGCAGCATTACCGCATTGCACAATCTCCACCCACTCGGTTTGTGGTCGCAATATAATAGCCGGTTTCTTCAAAAAATATGCCTCTTTCTGCACTCCGCCCGAATCTGTCAGCACAAGACAGGCATTCTTTTCCAAATAAATCATATCCGAAAACGATACCGGCTCCATGACCTTTATATTCTCATTTTCGTTTAAGCGTTTCATGAAATCTTCTCCAAGAACAGTAGGAATCATCTTCCGTGTCCTCGGGTGCATAGGCAGTATTATCTTCTTGAATTTTGAAATCTCATGCAAAGCTTCAAGAATACTTTTCAACCTTGCTCCATCATCTGTATTATTATTGCGATGTATGGTGCAAAGAACAAAATCCTCTCCGAAGCATTCACTTCTTTGTTCAGTGTCAAGCACCTTTTGCGAGAAATAAAGGGTATTATCATACATTATATCCCCGCAATGGTATATATTCGGGTGGTTTGCGTCCGCTTTTTCATGCAAACAAGCCGAAAAGCCCTCCTTTATCAAATTATCATAGCCGTTTTGCGTAGGAGAGAACAAAAGTGTGGAGAGGTGATCGCAAACAATACGGTTCACTTCCTCCGGCATGGACTTATCGAAGGAACGAAGTCCTGCCTCAATATGCACAATAGGCACCAACATCTTGCTTGCTGCAACAGCTCCCGCCAAAGTCGAATTGGTATCTCCGTAAAGCACCACCGCATTCGGGCATTCTTCCTCAAACACTATCTCCAAACGTTCTATCATCTTTGCCGTCTGTTCTCCGTGCCTGCCACTGCCGACAGCCAAATTATGTTTCGGACGAGGGATTTCCAATTCCGAAAAAAACACTTCCGACATATTTTTGTCGTAATGCTGCCCAGTATGAACAATTACCTCATCTATTTCGTCCGCAAAGCAATCTCTTATCGCCCGACTTATGGCAGAGGCTTTTATGATTTGAGGCCTTGCACCTATTACCGTAACTATCTTCATTATATCTGCTGCAATTTATCGTAAAACTCCTTTGCTATTTCATCTCTGTTGAAATTCTCCGAAACATATCGCAAACCATTTTCGCCCAAAGTAGAAACCAAAACAGGATTATTGTATAAGGTCAAAATCTTCTCACACAATTCTTCCACATTTTCAGGCTCGAAAGCCAAACCGCACCCTCCTTGTTCTATAAAGAGTTCCTTTGCTTCTCCCTCTACACCGAGAATGATTGGTTTCTTCATGGCTGAATTTTCAAAAATCTTCGATGGAATAGCTCCCTTGAACAAATCCAACTTACGCAATGGAATTATGCTTGCATCCATATCGCCTATTATCTCCAACATTTCGGACTTCGGTACAGCATCATAGAAATTCAGATTTTCAAGAGCAAGTTCCGCTTTCATTGCCAGCAATCTCTCTTTTTCCGGACCGTTTCCCAAAAGCACAAACTTTATCTTCTCATAATCTTTAAGACGTTTAGCGGCATTCAGAATAATATCCAAGCCCTGAGCATAGCCTATTATCCCTCCGTAAAACAAAAGAAAGTCTCCCTCTTTGTAAGCATTTTCTCTCCTCCACCTGCCTTTTTCTTTTTGTTTTTCGGTATTGTAGAGATTTATATCCACACCATTCTTCAACCAATAGACATCTTTCTTGGGAAATCTCTTTGATATATTTTTCACAATCCCCTGCGTCTGTCCACTGACAAGTTTTGCCCTCTTATAACAAAACTCTTCCAAAACCTTTGCCACACCAAGCAGAAATTTATTGCTTATTATGCCCAACTTTTCTGCACTCTCAGGCCACAAATCAGACACATTGAAAACCATCTTTGCTCCTTTTGCAACAGACAACAAATATGCCGTCATTCCGAGGAACAAAGGCGGACTCTCAACCAAAAGAATATCTTGTTTCTTCAAATGAATCAAACCATGGAAAAGCGATGAAAATACAAAAGAAAAATAATTAGCCAAACGCTTTACGACCGATTTCGATTTGGAGGCATAAATCCAACAACGAAGAACCTCCATTCCCTCCATTGTTTCCCTCACATAATGTTTTCCCTTGTACTCCGGATATACTTTCATTTGAGGATAATTCGGCATGGCGGTAAGCACACTCACCTTAACTCCCTTGCGTTGCAATCTTACAGCAAGTTCGTACAATCTGTTTTGCGGAGCCCCCACCTCGGGAGGGAAATATTGGGTAAGAATAACCAACCTCATCACATCTTCTGTATTTTCATCTTATAATAATTGGCAAAGGTAAGGCTTTTTTCTCGACTTATAGAGTTACATCAGCAACAAGGTCTTCACAAATTATAATTCTACGAAAATATCGGCATAAAAAGCAAAAAGGAAGTATCTGACAATACCTCCTTTCGTACTCCGGACGGGACTTGAACCCGTACGAACGCAATGTTCACAGGATTTTAAGTCCTGCGTGTCTACCAATTCCACCACCAGAGCTTGCGAATGTCTAAAAAAAAATCCGACTTAATCGGATTTTTTCTTGGTGGAGCGGAAAACGAGACTCGAACTCGCGACCCCAACCTTGGCAAGGTTGTGCTCTACCAACTGAGCTATTTCCGCCTGATTTGCGATTGCAAAGATATATCTTTTTCTTGACTCCACAAAACAAAATCAAAGTTTTTCCAACTTTTTTTTGATTGCATAGAGTTTATTCAAGGATTCGATAGGAGTAAGATTCTCTAAATCAGTTGACAAAATACTATCCCTGATTTCAAGTAAAATCGGGTCTTCAAGCTGTATAAAACTCAACTGCATGCCGTCCTGATGAAGTTTTTCCGGCTTTTTCGCTACGCTTTTACCGCTTGTTTCTTTGTTTTCAAATTGAGAAAGTATGTACTCAGCCTCATCAAGCACCGATTTCGGCATTCCTGCCAATTTTGCAACATGCAAGCCGAAGCTTTGCTCGCTTCCTCCCTTGTCTATCTTTCTTAGAAAAATTATCTGCCTGCCGGATTCCTTTACTCTGACATGATAGTTCTTTATTCTTTCATACTGCTTTTCCATATCTATCAATTCATGATAGTGTGTTGCAAAAAGCGTTTTGGCTCTGTGGTGATTATTGTGCAAGTACGAGGCTGTCGCCCACGCTATGGAAACTCCGTCATAAGTAGAGGTGCCTCTGCCTATTTCGTCCAAAAGAACCAGACTCCTATCCGAAAGATTATTCAAAATACAGGCTGTTTCATTCATCTCAACCATGAAAGTACTTTCTCCCGAAGAGATATTGTCGCTTGCTCCAACCCTTGTAAAGATTTTATCCACTATTCCGATCTGTGCAGACTTGGCTGGGACATAAGAACCTATCTGAGCCATAAGTGTAATAAGTGCAGTCTGACGCAGATATGCACTTTTACCGGACATATTGGGACCTGTGATTATGCAAATCTGCTGTCGGTCTCTATCCAAGAAGACATCATTTGCGACATATTGCTCTCCTGAGGGAAGACTTTTTTCAATTACAGGGTGTCTGCCATCTTTTATATTTATGCTTGTATCCTCCGTGAGTTCGGGTTTGGTGTAATTGTTTTCCTCGGCAACCAAAGCGAAAGATAGAAGACAGTCTGCATTCGCTATAACATATGCATCTGTCTTCAAAGCGTCCACATATTTCAAGGTTTCCTTCAAAACCTCGGCATAAATGGCATTTTCTATCTGAGATATGCTTTCTTGGGCTGATATGATTTGTGTTTCCAAATCTTTCAATTCATCAGTAATATATCTTTCCGCATTTGCAAGCGTCTGTTTTCTTATCCATTCCTGCGGGACTTTATCTTTATGAGAATTGGTTACTTCCAAATAATATCCGAATACATTATTATAGCCCACTTTCAGCGAAGGAATGCCTGTTTTCTCACATTCTCTGTTTTGAAGTTGGTCGAGTATTCCTTTGGAATCAAAAGCCAATTTACGCATTTGGTCAAGCCGCTCATCAACTCCGCTTGCTATCGCACCGCCTTTGGCAATATTGTTGGGTGCATCATCAGCTATATATTTATCAAGGTATTCCTCCAAGTTCTTGCATGGATTTATTTTTGCTGCTTCTTCTTTCAGAATGTCGTTTCCGGAGTTTGCAAAACTCTCTTTGAGTTTCTGTATTTCTCTTATTATGAATTTCAAATTCAACAGTTCTGAGGGTTGTATCCTGCCGAAAGCCATGCGGGAGACTATGCGTTCCAAATCACCGATGAAACGAAGCGAACTTTTCGTATCTTCTTTCAGTTCATCGTTACCGATAAACGCTTGCACTATTGTTTGACGGGACTTTATTTTCAATATATCTATCAACGGCAATACTATCCACCTCTGCAACATTCTGTATCCCATGTTACTTTGTGTGCGATTTAGTACACTCAAAAGCGTTTTGGCCTTGTCATTCATTGAGGAAACAAGCTCCAAATTTCTTATAGTGAACCTGTCCAACCAAAGATAGCTGCCTGTGTTTATCTGTTTTATTCTGCTAATATGGCTTATCTGAGTATGCATTGTCTCTTTCATATAAGTCAATGCCGCAGAGGCTGCAATAACAGCCTCATCACAATCCTCTATACCAAAACCTTTCAAAGACTTGGTGCCGAAATGTTCTGTCAAAATATCATTTGCATAATCCCTGTTGAATACCCAATCCTCGTATGTCTTGATATAAATATCAGATTGATGGTTCTGCTGAAATTCTCTCAGATATTTCTTCTGCAAAACCACTTCTTTGGGCGAAAAAGACTGCAAAAGCTTATCCATTTCGTTCCTTTCACCACTACTTATAAAGAAATCACCCGTAGAGATATCCACAAATGCAATACCTGTAAGGAACTTGCCGTAATGTATGCCGCAAAGATAGTTATTTATCGAACCATCATTCGTTTTGTCGTTATAGCTCATAGACGGAGTTACCACCTCCGTAACGCCACGCTTGACAAGACCTTTCACAGACTTAGGATCTTCCAACTGTTCGCAAACAGCAACTCTTTTACCTGCCCTCAGAAACTTAGGAAGGTAAGTATCAATCGCATGATAAGGAAAACCTGCCAACTCATTCTCATCACCTCCGCCCCTTTTCGTCAAAACTATACCGAGCAATTTGGAAGTTTCTACAGCGTCTTGCCCGAAAGTTTCATAGAAATCCCCGACACGAAATAATAATATGGTATCAGGATATTGAGCCTTCAGGGAATTATACTGCTTCATCAAAGGAGTGTCGGAATCTTTCTTGCCTGCCATTTTCTCGTGCTTTTTGTGTCTGCCTGCAAAGTTACAAAAGATTGACGAAAAGTAAATTCCGAACAAGCAAACCTACATTTGAATATCATCAAAACCTTATTTCACAAACCTTTAATCAACAAGAGTTTTGCCATTATGGGAGTTGTTTATGATTTCAGCAGTTTGCGAATATCGAAATAGTAGGCTGTGATAATAAATATCAAAAGAAGCAGAGTATTTACAATAAGCCTCATCGTAATACCGATGTTTACAACTGTCAGTTGCATAAGTCCGAACAACAAAAGGGCGAAAAATGTATATAGCATGAGGCGTTTAAGGGGGTAATTCACCGGATAATATTTCTGCCCGATGAAGTAACAAAGCAACATTATGCTTACATAACATAGGAGCGTTGTCCATGCAGCACCGATATAGCCAAATTTCGGAACCAAAAGACAATTCATAACCAAGGTTATAACTGCTCCGATAATGGATATATATGCACCATAAATAGTTTTGTCGCTCACTTTATACCAAATAGAGAGATTGTAATACACTCCCAAGCAAAGGTTGGCCATCAACAATATAGGAACAATATTCAAACCTATACGATATTGTTTGCCGACAAAATATTGCAATATATCCATATAAGCAACAACTCCGAGAAAGACTGTCAAAAGGAAAAGCGTATATACGTTGAGAACTGTTGCGTAAGTCTGTTTCGCATCGCTTCGGTTCATTTTTGAAAAGAAGAACGGTTCGGCTGCAAATTTGAATGCCTGAATGAAAAGGCTCATAATGATTGATAATTTGTAGCATGCACCGTATATTCCTATTTGTCCCATTATCCAATTATTACAATCCGCTGTTTCTTGCGGACAAGAAGAGAGATGCCTCAAAGCGATGCGGTCAAAGGTTTCGTTCACCATTCCGGCAAAGCCTCCTATCATCACAGGCAAGCCATAAAGCAACATGCGTTTTAGAAGTTTGAAATCAAAGTCAAAGCGAAATTGAAAATATTGTGGAAGAAGCAACAATGCAGAGATGGCAGAAGCAAACATATTACTCAGGAAGATACACATCACAAGGTCTTTGGGCTTTATAACAAAGAAAAACAGCAAGTTGAAACCTATATTGGAGAATATATCCATACTTTTGATGAATGCAAAACGAGCAGCCTTATTTTCTTGTCGCAATTTTGCATACGGAATAGCCCGCAAAGCATCAAGGGAAACGATGATTAAAAAATATACTATATAATTCTTGTGCGAGGAATAACTCATCAGACTGCTTATACCGTCAAGATTAAACAGCGTTACGACAAGGAAAATACCTGTTGTGCAGAAAAGCGACAGCATTGCGGTATTATAGACCTTGTTTTCGCTGTTTTTCTCTTGCGAAAACCTGAAAAAAGCGGTTTCCATTCCATACGTCAACAGTATCATAAGAAAAGAGACATAGGCATACAACTCGGATACTATACCATAGCTTTCCGGGGCAAGAGCATAAGTATAAACAGGTACCAAAAGGTAATTTAAGAACCTTCCTATAATGGTCGGAATACCATAAACAGCGGTTTGCCCCACCAACTTCTTTATATCAGACATATTGTAAGTGATTTATCAATTGGAATAATAGGTCGATTGCTGTGTGTATGAAAAAATACTTGTTTTATGACTGTCATAAAAGCCGGCCATACCACCATATTGAAACAATCTGACAGCAAATAATATAATTATACGCTTGGAGGCAAATTTATCAGTTCCAATATCTTCGCTTCTCGGCATTCCCAACAAGATTTGCAAAGAAACCTTTCGCCAAACAAAACTTATAATGGCTGCGAACAAGGCAAGCACAAAGCATAATTTGCTACGCATATTTCCGTTTTTTAGTGCAAAGGTAGGAAAAAAGCATACATAGCACGGAAACAAAGAATGAAAGAGTGGAAAATATCGTACCTTTGCAAGGCAATATGAAAGTAACAGGTTTTTCATTCGTAAAGAATGCCATCAAATATGATTATCCCATAGTGGAGTCCATCACTTCCATTCTTCCGATTTGCGATGAGTTTGTCATTGCAGTCGGAGATTGCAATGATGGAACAAGAGAGTTGATTGAAAGTATCGGTTCTGATAAAATAAGAATTATAGATACAGTTTGGGACGAAAGTCTTCGTGAAGGCGGTAGAGTTTTGGCAGAAGAAACCAATAAAGCCTTTGACGCTATTGGCGATTCATCGGACTGGGCTTTTTATATCCAAGGCGATGAAGTGGTGCATGAGAAATATCTTCCCGTAATAAAACAAGCCATGCTTGACTATAAAGACGACAAAGAGGTCGAAGGTCTTTTATTCAACTACACACATTTCTACGGTTCATACGATTACATCGGAGCATCGAGACGTTGGTACAGAAAAGAAATAAGAGTAATTCGTACAAACAAGAATATTCGTTCTTACAGAGACGCTCAGGGTTTCCGTATTGATGGTAGAAAGTTGAAAGTAAAGCAAATCGATGCTTGGGTTTATCATTACGGTTGGGTCAAATCTCCTTTTAAGCAACAGGAAAAGCAGAAGAATTTCAATAAACTTTGGCATGATGATCAATGGATGGAAAAGAATGTGGCAAAGAGTGATGAATTTGATTATTCTTCCATTGATGCCTTGGAGGTTTTCAAAGCTTCGCATCCAAAAGTCATGCAAAGAAGGATAGAAAGCATTAACTGGCGTTTTGATTTTGACCCGACAAAAAATAATTTCGGTTTAAAAGCGAAACTGCTTAATTGTATAGAGAAGCATACCGGTTGGAGAATAGGCGAATATAAGAATTACAAATTATTGAAGTAGAATTTGTTTTTGAAATATCAGAGAAACAGCATATGAGAAATTTCGTAGAAGAATTGCGTTGGCGGAGAATGATTCATGATATCATGCCGGGTACAGAGGAAAAGTTAAATGAAGGCATGACTGTGGGATACCTCGGTATCGACCCAACGGCTGACAGTTTACATATAGGACATTTGGTAGGTGTAATGATGTTAACGCATTTTCAAAGGTGCGGACATCGTCCGATTGTTGTAGTCGGAGGAGCAACGGGTATGATTGGAGACCCTTCTTTCAAAAGTGAGGAAAGAAAGTTGTTGAGTTTGGAACAAATAAAGCACAATCAAGAATGCATAAAAGCTCAATTATCCAAGTTCATGAACTTTGACGAAAGTTGCGAAAACGGAGCTTTGATGTTGAACAACTACGACTGGAATGCAAATTGGACTTTCCTTGATTTCATCAGAGAGATTGGCAAGCATATAACGGTTAACTATATGATGAGCAAGGACAGCGTAAAGAAAAGAATAGAGAGCGGTTTATCGTTCACGGAGTTTTCTTACCAACTGTTGCAGGCTTATGACTACAAATATTTATATGAGAATTACCGTTGCAAATTGCAAATGGGCGGTAGCGACCAGTGGGGAAATATAACGAGCGGAACGGAACTTATAAGAAAGACAACCTCCGGTGAAGCCTTTGCCTTGACTTGTCCTTTAATTACAAAGGCAGACGGAAAAAAGTTCGGAAAAACGGAAAAAGGTAATGTATGGTTGGATGCTGAGAAAACATCTCCTTACGCTTTCTATCAATTCTGGTTAAATACATCAGACGAAGACGCAAAACGCTTCATAAGGATTTTTACTCTTATGGGTAAGGAAGAAATCGAGGCATTGGAAGCCGAGCATGACCGACAAGCACATCTTCGTTTACTTCAAAAAACGCTCGCAAAGGACATCACGACAAGAGTTCACGGAGAAAAAGCCTTGCAAGCCGCAATAAGTGCTTCTGAAATTTTGTTTGGAAAAGGCACAAAGGAAAATCTTGAACATTTGGACGTTGCGACATTCTTGTCTGTTTTTGAGGGTGTGCCAACTTTTGAAGTAAACCGCAACGAAATCGAAGCAGGAGTGAATATAGTCGAACTTTTGACAGATAAGGCTCAAATTCTATCTTCAAAAGGTGAAGCAAGACGCAGTTTGAAAGAAAATGCCATAAGCATAAACAAAGAGAAAGTGAACGAGAGTTTCGTAAGCTCTGCCGATTGCCTACTGAACAATCAATATATATTGATACAAAAAGGAAAGAAGACCTATTTCATAATTCGTGCTGTTTAATCCTATTCATTGAACAAGGAAATCTCTTTCGGTTTCAAAGGTGAGAAGAAATAATTTCTTGGAACGTAAATTAGGCTTTGAGCAAATTTTGCAAGGCGTAAAAGACTTCTGTCTTTCTCCTGCGGGAGCAAGGCTTGTTGATGATATTCGGTTTATGTCTTCGCTTAGCGAGGTGAACAAAGAATTGTCTTTGACAGATGAATTCCTTTCCATATTGCTTTCAAACAAGGCTTTCCCAAGCGAAGATTACTTCGACATGGAAGAAGAGTTGAAACGCTTGCAAATTAAAGGTTCTTTCATTTCTGTCAATGCCATGTTCCAATTATGGAAAAGTCTGAAAACAATAGAAGATTGCTTGGATTTTTTCACAGAAGAAAGTTCCGTAACCTCCTACCCTTTACTGCATAAACTATGTGAAGGCATCAATATAGAGAAACAAATAACAGCACGTTGCAAGACCTTGCTCTCTTCCGAGGGAGAAATACTCGACAATGCCTCCGACACTTTGTTTGTCATACGAACAAAGAAAAGAAACATGGAATTTGAAGTCGGCAAAAGGCTTAGAAAGTTGCTAAATCTATCCAAGCAGGAAGGTTGGACATCTGCTGATTCGGAACTCTGCATAAAAGAGGGGAAAGGAGTTATCCCTGTTATCGCTTCAAACAAACGACGGTTAAGCGGTTTCGTTATAGACGAATCATCAAGCGGACAAACTCTTTACATAGAGCCAAGCGAAGTCGTAGAACTGAATAACGAGATAAAGAAACTCGAATTTGAGGAAAAACGTGAAATAATCGTCATTTTGCAAAACTTCACCGACTTTTTGCAAGCATTTATTCCATCATTACTTTCCGCATACGAATTTCTGGCAAGAGTGGATTTCATAAGGGCGAAAGCAAAATATGCATACAAGATAAGGGCAGGGAAACCCGTAATGAACGATTACCCTCTTATATCTTGGTTTGAAGCTCGACACCCGTTGTTGGAGGAAAACCTGAAAAGGAACGGCAAAGACATTATCCCTCTGAGGGTAGAACTTAACAGGGAAAAACGTATCCTGATAATTTCGGGACCGAATGCAGGAGGTAAATCGGTATGCTTGAAAACGGTAGGGCTGTTACAATATATGTTGCAATGCGGTTTATTAGTACCAATGAAACAAACAAGTGAATGTGGTTTGTTTGAGGATATTTTCATCGACATAGGTGATGAACAAAGCATAGAAAACGATTTAAGCACATATAGTTCACATCTTCTTGCAATGAAAAGACTTTGCGAGAAAGCCGGAGAACGTTCACTATTCCTTATCGATGAATTCGGAAGCGGTACAGACCCTAATGCCGGAGGAGCAATAGCCGAAGCAGTATTGGAATACCTTAACTCGAAAGGAGCATTCGGGATAGTAACAACGCATTATTCCAATCTCAAACTCCTTGCCGACAAATACAAAAGCATGAATAATGCAGCCATGCTCTTTGATACGAAAGCATTAAAACCGCTTTATCGTCTGTCCATCGGTAATCCCGGTAGCAGTTTTGCCTTTGAAATAGCCGATACAATAGGTTTGCCATATCAAATCATTGAAGCAGCAAGGAAGAAGGTCGGCAACGATTTTGTGGATTTCGAACAAAGTTTGCAAACTTTGGCAGTAGAAAGAATGCAACTTAAAGCCAAAGAAAAAGAATTGCAACTCGCTGATGAATTACTTGACTCCCTTGTAGAACAATATAAAAGCAAGAAACTCGAACTTCAAGGCAGAGAAAAGGAAATAATCTACGAAGCGAAGAAACAAGCAAAAGAAATACTTAAAGACGCAAATCGCCAAATTGAAGAGACAATAAGAGAAATACGTTCCGTCAATGCAGAAAAACAGGCAACGAACAAAATACGGACAAAAATAAAAGAAACAACAGAGAAAGCTCAAAGCGAAATAGAACATATAGAAAACGAAATCAGACATTCTGCTTCGCAAGAGAAAGAGACCAAAAACCATATACCTTTCGATAATAGCGACATCTCGGTAGGGGACATTGTTCTTATAAACGATTATAACAGCTATGCCAAAGTGCAGAAAGTACGAAAGACAAAGAACAAAATAGATGTTCTTTCAGGCAATATGAACCTTTCTTTATCCCTTTCGCAAGTGCGGAAAGTGCGGAAAGACATCTATTTGAAGCAACAAAAACAAAATCCTGTCGTAAACTCAACAAGTCGATACAACATAATGAATGACATAAACCGTTTGAGAGCCGAATTCGTTCATCAAATAGATTTAAGAGGGTACAGAGCAGATGAAGCCTTGAAACACTTGTCAAAACAAATAGACAATGCAAGACTTTTGGGAGAGACGGAAATATCTGTACTGCATGGCAAAGGCGACGGTATATTGAAAACAGTATTGAGGGATTACTTGAAAGAATGTCCCGAAGTGGAGAGTTTCAAGGCAGCAAGACTTGAAGCAGGCGGGGAAGGAATAACTCAAATCAAATTAAAATAGGAAACAAAACACTCGAACACAGTGTCAACTTAAACGATAAAAAACGAATAGCAATGAATACAAAAAAACAACGCAATTCTATCTTACTATTGGCAGTTCTTCTTTTGAATCTGCTTTCTTTCAGACTTTATTCTCAAGGCAGTTTTGACCCACTCCAAGGCGATGGTTTGGATTTTTCGCATGGCTATGCAGGTTGGACTGCAAAGACGGGCAATTATAGCAGCAGTACTTCCTCTACCCCTAATTGGAACTGGCAGCAAACTCACTCCGACCCGACAGTTCCCCAAGATAATGGTGGCAAATTCTTCCAGATATTTTCCGACCCGACAGCAACAGACAATTATTCAAATAATATCTTAAAAAAAGTTCCTGCTCAATTCGGATGTCAGTATTCTTCCCAAATAAATAACCATTATGGAGGAGCAAGTTGTTCACAGCTGCAATACACTTTTATTGTTTCTCCCATGACTTCTCTATTAACAATCTATTATGCCATGGTCTTGGAAACTCCACATCAAGGTGAACACTATGTCAACCCTACTTTTCAAATAGATGTTATGGCACATGACCCAAATACTCAACAAATAACCAATAACCTTGTTGACCCTTGTGCTTTTTTTGAACAATCCGGAGATCTTCCTTCTTATGGAACATTACCAACAGGTTGGCACCGAGGAATGAGTGGTTGGGTTTATTGCGATTGGCAACAAGTAAAAATAAATCTGAAAAAATACGAAGGAGACAGAGTAACTCTAAGAGTAAGGCTAAGTGATTGTTGTTATTCTGCCCATGGTGGCTACGGGTACATTGCTGCAAAAACCGAACCGGCAAAGATAGATGTGCCGGGTTGTGCAGGTAATGGAGATACAGTAACCGTTGCTTACGCTCCTGCCGGATTTGAAGAATACAAATGGTTTGAAATTCCAAATACTTTTTTATCACAAGACGAATTGGCAAATGCCGATGCTACTGCTACAACCTTATCAACAGAAGAAGAACTCGTTGTAACCAATACAATGATGGGTAATGAATCTGTTAAATATTATGCGTGTAGGATTAAAGCTGCTGCCATGTACCCTACATGGGGGACCCCAAGACCTCAATGTGCAGCATATATAACAACACAAATAAACGATATTCGTCCGATATTCAATTTGCAAGTTATAGAACCAACGGCGGCAGACCCTGCGGGACGAACTATATTCTCTGTAAACGATGTACAACATTCTGGAGCACCTCTCTATTGGCAACAATATGACTTTGGAGACGGCACTACTCCGATACAGATAAAATCCGAGAACAATAAGTGGGTAGTCATAAATGAAGCAGACAACCCCTCTACAGAATTTGAATATGATGCCAATGGCTCCCTCTCCAAATTGGTACATACTTATGCGAATGACGGCGAATACACCTATACCCGTACCGTAAAAAGTTCAGAAGATCCGGAAGCTGATGAACTTGTTTATTGCGAAAAAGCAGAAAACAAGCAAGTCGTTATTCCGAAAGTACCTTCCTTGGTTTTGACCGCAGAACAAAAAATATGCGTTGGAGAGATCGCCTCCATAACCGCCTCTTCTCCTGAAGACGAAGGTGAAGAACTTATTTACGAATGGTGGCACTCAGATCAAGATATTGAAGCCGATGAACCTATAAACAGGGGAACCGCTTTCGAGGAACAAATAGTGGAAAACACGACATACATTGTCAAAGTTACAAATGGAGGAACAGGATATTACAGAATAGATAGCATAGAAATCCAAGTAGAAGCCTTTCCGGATGTTACCTTAGAGGGAGCGACCAAACTATGCATGGGAGATAGAGCCGTGATAACAGCCTCCGATGCAACAGGAAATGCGGAAGCCTTTGAATGGACGTTCACTCGTCCTTCCAATCCACCCGTTATGCGAAATCCTTCTCCAAGTGCCGTTTTAGACTTTGCACCTACGCAAGATACTATAGTATATCTTATTGCCAGAACTTCCGTAGGCTGCATGGCATACGACAGTCTTGAAATATCCGTCATCGACCCGCAAGCTTCTGTCTCAAAAAAAGAAATATGCCCTGGAGAAAGCGTGGATTTAATAGGAGAGAATGCAGTTGATTACAGTTGGACAGCCAACCCGCCTGATGAGAGTCTGTCTCCGGAAAGAGTTACAACACCGCTTACAGTCATGCCTCAGCAGACAACAACATATACAATGAGCGGTTACGGTGAAACAGGTTGCCATACCGATAAACAAGTTACAGTTACTGTTTACCAATATCCCGAAGCAACTATATCCATTACACCGGCCTATGTTGATGTCGATAATCCGATACTATCCGTTTCCGATATATCGCCAAATGCCCACTCATCATCTTGGACTTTCTCCGATGGAGGAACTTCCGAAGCACGTTCCGTTACATATTCTTTCAATGATTTGAGCGTGGACTCCGTAGGTATTCAACTGATAAGCTATAATAAAATAGGATGTGCAGATACAACTTCAATGAAAGTACCTGTCGAATTATTCGCAGTTTGGATGCCGAATGCTTTCTCCCCTAACGGAGACGGAGTGAACGACAAGATTTTCTTCACCTCCCTCAATAACTTGGAAGATGTACACTTCGAGATATTCAACAGACAAGGCACAAGGCTCTTTTCCGTACATGAAAAGCACCTTACCTGCGGCGTCATTCCTAATCTTGCAGACCTCCTCGGCTGGGACGGAACTTACAAAGATAAAGACTGTCCGCAAGGAACCTATGTTTACAGACTGCAATATCGAAGGGCAGGAAACTCAAAGGTATATGACAAAACAGGTTCTATAATGCTCCTCAGATAAAAAGGACGAGCATTCAACACAAAATAAAATCCGATTTTGGAACAAATCGCTCCTTAATCAGATGGCTATTAAAAAAGAGGTTGCTTATCGGCAACCTTTTTTTTCATCCGGTTCTTTTAGTTTTTCTAGTAGTTCTAGTGCTTCTAGAATTTCTAGATTATTCTAGTCTTTCTAGCTTTTCTATAACAACTATTCTTCTAAGAACAAAAAGAGAGCCTCACATTTCTGTAAGGCTCTCTATCTAATCTGGCGGCTTCCTACTTTCCCACTTGGTGTAGCAGTATCATCGGCGACGCAG